>JACCDP010695527.1_pt1 | contig 16442 bp, 15 predicted proteins | sample 7445841 | NCBI WGS metagenome assembly JACCDP01 (sample SAMN15323441, study PRJNA562643) | freshwater metagenome | isolation source: river surface water | place: USA:Blue River Watershed | collected 2017-08-17 | reverse complement strand
TGACATGCTGACCAACCTGAAAGAAGGAAACTATTACGCTAATTGTCTAGATAGATGCAACTTAAACGAATTACTTGTAGTCTGTCGAATAGTGGAACATATTTAGTTCCTTTTGTTGTTGAGGCCTGCCTATTCACTTCTAGTAGGATGTCGTAGTCACTGTTTTCTACTGAACCGACAAATAGGCGAAACTGTTCAAGAATCTCGTTGCATCTTTCTTTAAAAAGGGAGTAGGTGACGTCTTGAACATTCTCTAACAAAAAAAAATCCTTTAGGACCTATAAAAAACGAACACGTTGTATATTGTTTAAATAATGCAAACTCCGATATTTACACGTACCGCTTCAAATTGGAGATACTCCGGAACCAGAGCAACAATTTCCGAGGCTAATGATGATTTTCGTTTGTCCATGAGAGACCTTCGTTTCAAAAAATTGCAACGTGTTTCTTCGTCAATAGTGCCCGTCGAAACTGAATCCAAGTCTGGCCCACCGGATGTTACATTAGTCTCCTTTTGGCACTTGCGTTTTTTTGAAACGATCTTCTTTTTTTCAAGAATATTTCCTTTGTTTTTCATGTAGTACCGCTGATTCGTAATTGCTTTAGTAAGATGACTTTTGAGAATGTCCTATAAATATGAAAAAAAGATTAGCAAAGGTTAGCTTACAAACGCTGATTTAAAAAAATCAACCTACCCAAGTCAATACTTTGCTTCTTGCTCCATCATCTGCGAATTCTGGGTATGTCTCCACAATTTTCTCACAATATAAATTATAAATGCCTTTTGTAGGCCTTGCGCAGATATCCACGAGATGACTGGCATGCACTCTAATAAATTGCGTCATGTGTGATACCAATGGCTTTCCCTCAGTTTTGGCAAGAGCCAGCGAGTCAGAGAGCTCTGGAAGAGTCAAGTTCAGTGCAAATGATTCGATCTGCTCTTTATCTTCTTGTTCTTGAATGATTTCACACGATTCACTCCCTGAGGTTTCTAAAATTTTCTTCTCAAACTCTTCACTCGACAGTAAAGTAACTGTACCTTGTTCCAGAATAACTAATGAATGACCTAAAGAAGAAATGTTACCATTACTTTGAAATAAATGTTTCAGTAAGAGTGTGATATACCTTCATTGTTACTGGGTAACCCACTCATTCCTTCATCATCATTTACAATAACTGGCGTTGCACTTTCAAGCTCTATAACAAAAAAAAAAGTTCAGCACAATCAATACGAGGATATCAAAATGAATTATCCATACCTTTTGTAACAGTTACTGGATCAGGGTTACGATCTTGAGTACTAACCTCACTTCTGTCAGAGAACTCATTTTGGACATCACCAGAAATAGAGTTGAGAGCTTGAGATTCTATAATTAATAAACACCTTTTCAATTTAACCAGATTTCAAATCTCAATATTACACGATACCTTTTGATGCACAGGCTGATGTAACAGGATTCTGAGACAAGTTACATTTATTGGTAACTGAAAACTCACTTGTCGAGTCAGTGTTTAGTAATTGGGTTCCTGAATGAGATTCTAAAGTAAAATATAAAATGAAAAGGTTAAATAGAACAAAATGCACACACACCACACAAATTACACTTCTTTAAATACCTGCATGTGAGATTAGTTGTGGGTTGCGAATCTTGAGACTTAAAGACTTTTCACCATGCTTCAGTATGTGCTCAGAAGACATTTCTACATCGATTTCAAAGTCTGAATCATAGACATAAACTAGCAGATCACGTACTTTTGTAAGTTCACTACCACCAACATCAAAAATAGAGCCATCTTCTAACAGGATTGCAAGCAATTTTTCTCTCAAACTTTCAAGGTCAGACTTAACTCTGCTGTGGTCTTCTAGCACAACGATCTTTTTTCTAACATTCGGTGGAACGCCAAAGCTTACCATTACTTTTCTACAAGCAGAAGCCATCGTCAGCAATATAAGGTTTAACCACCACGATGGGAGCTGACAGTTCACGCCAGGTTAAGACAAATTCACTATGATTTCATACAGTACGTCAGCTGAACGAAGCAAACTTCTGCTTGCCTTGATTATCGATATAATTAATATCGACAAATTACGATTAATATCGTCTGCAAACATAATGCACGACAGCTGATCCTTACAAAAAAAAAAAAATCTTTTTCAGTGGCACCGTAATCATCAAAGTCAAAGTCAAGAAATCTTTTATTACAGTCTGATTAGTTTTAACAATGTCATCTAAAATTAAATGTGATATGTGTGATTTTATAGTTAAGCCTGAGTTATATTTTGCTCACGTAAAATCTGATCACAATCTTACAACTAAATTTTATGCTAAGTGTCCATTACCTGGCTGTTCGACCATCTGTCACCTGTACAATTCATTTTACCGTCATTGGTACAAGTGTCGTAAAATCAATAGCATAATTTTGAACAATGCTGATGGCCAAGACTCTGAATCAGGTAATTAACAGAAACACACTACTTCCTTTTGATAATTTTTAACCTGTTTGTATATTTAGGTTTAAATGGTGTAGTAGAAAACAACACTGATGACCACCCTATGCAATCATCAGATACAAACAGTGTGATGGAAAACAACACTGATGACCACCCTATGCAATCATCAGATACAAACGGTGTGATGGATAACAACACTGATGACCAGCCCATGCAATCATCAGATACAAACGGTGTGATGGATAACAACACTGATGACCAGCCCATGCAATCATCAAGCCATGCCGCAAGTGAGGGTTCATTGGGTAACATGTGCTCAATTATTTTCTCTTTCCAATTTTTTATCACAAATTTTATTATCCAGATACAAACTTTATCGATAACAACAGCTGTCATAATCTGGAACAAGACTGCTCCTCAACACCCAACACTGGCTCAGCAGGTTTATGATACAGCTCAAAACTAATTTTGTTGCTTTTTATTAAACATTTTATTTCTTCTTTAGGACCCAATAACCTTGTTGATGCCGCCACCAGTAAAGTTTTACAAACACCAAAACATTTGGACGATTACAGCAGAATGTCATCACAGGCCATAGTTTCCGAAGGAGTCTTACAATCTGGTATCCTTATGTCTCTAAGACAGAAGTATTTTCTGCCTTTCGATGCACTTTTATTTGTCAAGACCTCTCTTGATGAAGTGTGTGACAGAACGGTTACTAAGCTACAAGTAATGCAAGAAATTATAGCAATGTAAACGCTTTCTGATTAATCAAAATGTGTTTGTATTTAAAATAGATGCAATTGGAGAAGGTAGTGCCCAAAGAGATAACTGAATTGGATAATTTCAAACGTCAGTTTGAACTCGCCATGTGTCATCCGGAACTGACCCGTTGCAAAATGGAAAAGTCATGGACTATCAACTTTCCGACAGTTGACCCGGAACCGATTAATCTCGACGTACCTACACAATTCGGATGGATCAGAGGTAGAGATGGGCGTTTGATGTTAAGAAAGATTCCAAAAGTGGGATACTTGGTTCCATTTTTAGCATCGCTAAAGCAACAAATGTCCATCAAATTTGTGTATGACCATGTGCTATGTAGTTTTGAAGAAAATAGACAGAGACAAAGCAATCCTTGTGAGGAATTAAACGACTTCTGGGCAGGATCATTTATTCAGTCTACTCCTCTTTACATTGAGCAGCAGGGAGCTGTGATAGCTATACAACTCTATTACGACGAGGTTGAGCCAGCAAATAGCTTGGGAAGCAAAAAAGGACAACACAAAATTGGAGTATTTTACTGGACGTTACTTAATTTGCCTCCCCAAGCTCGTTCCAACTTGCGTAGTATCAATCTTTTGGGGATTATTAATTCAAAATTACTGAAGCAGTGTGGTGTAAAAGCTTTTCTAAAACCTTTTTTGAACGACCTCGAAAAATTGGAAAAGGGGGTCAAGCTTGGGGTGCGTGATGATCCTCGTACGTGGTTTGGAATGCTTGGGAACATTGTTGGAGACATGCCTGCGTCAAATATGCTTGGTGGGTTCAAAGAAGGTTCAGGTTTTGCAAACAAGCCATGCCGAATTTGTCTCGTTGGTAGGAAAGAACTTGATTTGATAGAACAACACGAAAGAGATTGTAATGTGAGGGTAAAGGCTATCCATGCTGTTCATGTGAACAAAATTACAAGTCCGAACAATTCTGTACAAGAACGAAACTCTTTTTCTGTCGAGTATGGAATAGTATCAGAAAGTAATTTTTGTGCTCTCTCTTATTTCGACCCAACCAAATGTCTTCCTCATGATGTGATGCATGTTTTTTATGAAGGATTGCTAAATTTAGAAACCCGGCTAGTATTGAACCGCCTCGTTTTAATAGATGGCATTGTAGATATTGAAACGATTAACATTAAATTAGAAACATTTCGCAGCGGTCGGGAGTACACTAAACCTCCTAAAATTAGATTTGATGACATAAAAAACGAGAAGAAGCTTTCATTTTCTTCATCTGAAATGCAAAGTTTAACGGATATTTTACCCTTTGTGTTGTCCGAATATTGTTCCTGTGAGTCCAATCCATATTATGCTAACTATATGTTACTAGTAAGAATTGCTGCAAGCGTGTGTTGTTTTTCTTTTACAGAAGAGAAACTAAAATTGTTAGAATTCGATATATTGGTGCATAACACAACATTCATATCTCTTTACCCAAATAATAATGTAGACTTTCCAACGATAACTCCAAAATTGCACGCATTGATTCACTTGCCGAACCAGATTAGACTATTTGGACCAGCTAGATACTTTTGGTGTTTCCGATATGAGTCGAAAAATGCCCCCCTTAAAAAAACAATGCGTAGAATTTGCAACTTTCGTAACATTCCTTTTTCCATAGCAAATCAAGTTCAAAAACTGATGGGGCTGGACGTCAGACAGGATGGGGAGGGTGATTTTTATGGATTTTCTCATTTTAAGATTAAAATAACAAAAACTGAAACCAAAAAAGTGAGTGAAACAAATCGTACGTTTTGGTCCAAAACTTTGAATGAGTCGAATATATTACACTATGAAAGTTTCAAAATTGCTGCTAAGAACTTTAATATAAGCGGAAGAATTTGTAAAAAGGGAAGCGTGTTTTTGAGATATATGCCTGGCTGTGAATCATTGCCGAAATTTTGGAGGATTGACACGGTTCTTTTATCTGATGGTGGTTCAAGTGTAATAATATTTGAAGAACTACTAACTTGCGTTTACGATTGTGACACGTTTTCTTTTATTGTAAAGCCACTAAGCTCATTCAAAGCATTAATGTCTAGTGATTTGTATTTCTGTGCTCCATTGCATTCTTTTGAAAACAAAGCTCAGTTGCATGTAATTCCTCGATATTATAATGTTTGGTAAAAATATACATGTATTGGTGATAAATGACACTTGTTCTGTGTTACTACTTAGAAATTTCATTGCTTCCTTACTCTCTTTTCAAGTTAAATATAACTTCTTTACCGAATTACATTCTTAACGGGAAATTCCATACTTAAATTTCTAGTTCTCCCTACTTAACTTATAGTTATTTGAAAAATTAAGTAGGAGAAATTTAATCAAGCAGGAAAAAATACGTTTCCAGTAGGCTAAATCGTACGCGTATTCTTTTCAAGTAGGATTCTGGACAATTTAAGTAGGAAAATGAGATTTTAAGATAGAAGGCCAAACAACTTAACGTGTTCAGTACTTTTAAACTACTGGAAAAGAACTTTTCAGTAGGGAAAACGCTGCTGTGATACGTTTTTTGGATAAATATTAAAAAACTGTTCAAAACCTACTCATATTGTAAACATTTACAAATCCCACAGGAGGCTGGACCAAAACCATTTGCTCCAGCATTTCCTTAAAGACGCCCTCTTCTAGTCGGTCAAGAAAATTTGAATTCAATCGAATTTTAGTCCTTGTGAAATTTCCTGCGTTGTAAGAATAATGATTGAAGATAAATATTAGTCCACATTTTTGTGCCAAATACCCTGCGACTGAACGACAACGCGTAAATAACAGAACATTATGTCTTATTACCTTGAAACGCGCCACTTTCGATCACCCTCAAAGCATTATAGGATAAATCAATTAAATTCACTGGCGAAGCAAAGACAAGAGAAGACTTTGAGAGATGGGTAAGAGCATTGAAACGAAGCTCCAAACTATTAAGATTAGGAAACGCTGACGGAAGCTGATTAGGAATGCTCGTCAAATTGTTGTGACTGAAATCTACAGATTCTAGGGAATCGGCTGAATTTGAGGCAACCAGTGATCTCACAATATCAATTGCCCTTTGATCGTCTAGAAAGTCTGCTTGTAATCGCAAAAGCTTCGGTTTGGCAGGCGTTAAATTGGGAAATACGTTGAATTCTGTACAGCCGTTAATTTCCAAATTTTGAAGTGAAGGTAAAGGTGGAAGAAATTGGATAGCCGTAATGTAATCTGATGATTCCATGTTCAGTCTTTTCAAATTATTAAACCCATCCAAGAAGCCGAAATCTGTTTGCAATCTTAAGTGGTATCCACCAATGGAGAAATTTGTTGCATGATTTTGCGATGAAAAGAATGCTTGAGGATCGATGACCAAATTCTGTCCACTCGGATAGTAAGTATTTATGGTGATATACTCATTTACTCTTGTGCTCCCTAAGAAATCTTTCGGTATGGAAATGACGCTTTCATTGTTAGCTGGTACATAGTATAGACCGTCGATTTCGGGGTCACCGATGCGCTGGAATATCTCTTGAACACTCTGGGGCGAAACATTGTTGCAATTGACATAGATATTGTTGAGCGTTTCGGGTTTCTCAGATACTTCGCAGGTGCATGGGTAGTAATTTTGGATGCAAGCTATTCTTTCCCCTCGCAAAAGTATTGATTTGCGTCGATCTGAATTCTCGGTATTCTGAATTTTTACAGGATCAGCAGTTACAGTTGACGCCCATATTAGAAACTAACAAGCAATATAATATAATAGGATTAGTCATCATTTATTAGTAGCCTACAATATGAGGTATAATGTAGGCCTAGCTGTAGACCATCAGACGCTTTAGTAAAAAATAAAGATACATCAGAGGATTACGCCACAGCCACGTTAAAGCTCCAACTTATATTGAGGCTTGGGAATTTGCTTGCTTTACAAGTTAAAAAACAAGTTGCGTGTGACGAAAGTTGTCTGCTTCTAAAAAATGCTAATAGATATAGGCTATAGCCTACCACTTGAAATATATAGGCCTAGTGTCATGACGCATTTAAGCGATAGTTATCTTATTTGTCTCTTAACGCATCCTGATCCAGTATATATTTAATGTAAAATGGTTAACTATCAAGTATACTTGCCAGCAAGAAGACATCACGGGCTTCCATTATGTGGAATAATTTGGGTCGAAGATTATTGGAAATGAGTGTACGGCAAACTGTACGTTTTTTTAGGATACAAAGGCTTCGCAATGCGACCCACAGCTGAAAATAAAATGCTGCAGTGTTTATAAGCTATCAATGTATTTATTGTTTTCTTTTATGTATTGCAATACAAATGGGAAAACTGACTGAGAGTATTAATTGACTGTCAAAGTTTTCACTATCTGTCAAAAGATATTATATCGTATCAGTTATAATTAGCTTTACTGATAATGCACGTATGCACTACACTTCTCGTATTCCGCCATGCAGATCAATGTATTGGTAAATTAAAGAAACAATAACTACGAAAGAAGATGGTAGTCACAGCATTTTTCAGAGTGTAACATTTCATACCCAAATCCGTAATAAATTAAAAATATTAACCATAGATTTTCTGTTACATTATTCCTTTGATCAAGGCCAAAAAATAATGTATCCCTTTCGATAAACGAAATATAAGATCGATAACCACTGTAGCCTACTGCTGATTAAAAAAACCCAATGTAATACTTTACTCTGGTTTTTGCCCATCAGAAGTTCTGTTTGGTGTGGTGACGACACTAGCTGATACCCTAGCGGCACCGGATATCCAATATATATATCCATAGGATATCCACACTTCCAGTCCATGTTCAATCCAGCCAGATATCCATCAGACCGACAATGTTTGTCCGAATGAGCAATTATTTTCGTTACCGGTTTGTTGGCCTACTTGTAGAGTTAATGCACATTAAAGTCTAAAGACTTTGCGTGTATTAAAAAGGAGGATTACAAACGTCCAAGTCTGTTTATATTAACAAATGACGCTATTATAAGATTGTCATGTATATCGCGATATGTTTCTGGAATTTTAAACATATTTAAAATTCTCATTTAAAATCATTAATTTATGCCATTTTAACTGCGTTTTAAAAAATCTAGTTTCTGACGACAGAGGGGATAAAGAAACAAATCCATTCTGTGATTACGACTACACATCATAAATAGTTCAATTGTGTTTACATATTTTCAATGTGCCATTGATTAAATATGTTGTAAAAATGACGACGCGTTAACATAAATCCCAGAGGCGCCCAAGAGGCTTTAATGGAACTGTTGTTAAACTGGAATAACCCAGTTTTGTATTTCTCCTACGACATCTCTCATTAAAGGTCTGTTGATGGGGACGCTCGAAATCATTCTGGAGATGAAATTAACGTCAACTGTCGGGGTATTTCTTCTCATATCTTCCAAGTTGTTCGCTAGTTGCTGTTCATCAATGACTTCTTCAAAGGGATGTCGATGGTGTTGGTGTATAGTATAGTAAATTACGCAGCCCAAAGACCAAATGTCACTCTTTTTGCTGAACTCAGCAGTATCGGCACGTGCCATTTCAGGTGCTGTCCAGTTAAGCGTTCCGAAGCGACCAGTGGCCGAACAAAACGATTTACCCTCGATTATTCTTTTGCTGAACCCGAAATCGCCAAGTTTACAGATAACTCTAGCACCTGGTTGGCAATGAACCATATAGTTTGTTGGTTTGATATCTTTGTGAACGAAGCCCTTATCGTGTAGATATGTTAGTCCTTGGGCCGCCTGTAGAGACAAGTCCACATTTTGGCCATTGTTATCTCCATCGCGCCCTTCCAAATATTCTCGGAGATTGCAGTCAAATTTTTCCATTGCAATGTACCTTAAGAAGCAAAACTGTTATATTATGAACCAATCACTTGTAATTTTTTTTTTACGAAGAGGATACAAAAAATATGAGTGCAGGCTGTATACATTAAACTATGGCTAGCCTTACCAAAAGTCGTTGTCCTCTTCGCAGTGAAAGTATTTGATTAGAGGAATATCTTCAATTGTGTTACAAAGTGCTGTAAGTGAACGTATTTCTCCTAAGTCTGTCCTCACTTCTGTTCTATCTTTGTATAGTCTTTTCACGGCACATTCGAGAGACCTGGGACGGGAAAAGGAAAACCAACCCCGTTCCAAATAGAACTTTCCGCTGTAAACTATACTCAAACCTTCACCTAGTACAATTTTTCGATTCCATTCCAGCCTTCCGATTATTTCTGGTGGCATTGCAAGGCGTTCTGCAAGGATGATGGAACTGCAACGTCAAGACTCTACTCTTGAAGACACACTAATGGCACCTATCATATTTTCATATGAAATAAAACTACAATCTTGTGTCTATCCTTTTGCCTTGCCGATAACAAAGGCTGATGATGGGCAATTGATAAAAGTTGTCGTCATCCCTATCTGTAAATATATCATACCTAGCAAGAAGGTTTAATTTTTCCTGTAATTTAAAGGTCTACTTGATGGCTGTCCAGTTTTGGCGGTTTAACAGCTGTAATTGGAATCAAATACAGGGACAAGTAGGCTAGTCACATTGTTATTCCATTGTCCCATATAGAACACAACTAAAATACACTTGCTATTAACGGAATCCCGCGGGATTCCACGTCAAAAGAGCTCGGCATGTGGTGTTCGGGTATATCAGTTGACGGCCCCTGACTATCTTAGGTCAAGTGACCCCCAGTTGCTCCATTTGATTATTGTTTCCCTACTGATTTCCATTGGGCGTGTAAGAAGTTCTCGGGATAACCATTTGATGGCGCCACTCTTAATTTTTACTCATATGCAAGTTCCTATGATCTTTCCAATCTCACCTTAATCTCTGGTCTGTATCTACGTATTGCGAATCTCAATTTTTTGGACTGACATTGACAGACTGAGATTCTCCCGTTTATCTCATGAGACTTTTTTGTAAGAGATGTGTATGGTGAAACAAAAAATTAAAAGCGCGTCAACTTCATTCTCTATATAAATACAGTATTTTTTAGATAATCCTCTAAGAGAAACGATTAGTAGCCTACAACAACAATTTTTGCTTACATTTTAAAACTAAAATATTAACATTTAAACAGAACAGCGTATAAAGTAATAAAAAAAGACTGAAACCCAAACTGACATTAATTTTTATAATGTATATTATTATGTGTTAGTAGCCCACACAGCACGTGCTATTAGACCATTCAAGGTCGAAAGATTTCCAACGAATCACTTCCCTTGTTAAAACTCGACACGGTTCTCATGGTCAAACCAGTTAATATGAAGATCCGCGCATCCCTTTTACTGTTGATTGTTAGATTATTTTTAAATAAGTTTTCCGTTCATTTTTTTGTGTATTACTTTAACGTTGTTTTTGTCATTTGTTCTTTATTGGGGGATATTCATTCAGATTTAAAGCTAGCCTATGTGATTGATCGTAAAAGTGAAACATCCGTTAATAGTAGCGCGTGTTTCTCTTTTTTCTTTAAATTAAAGCCTGAAGATGACGCCACGACCTTATTTATTAAATATTATTTATTAAATAACGGAATTCCAGGGATTGGCGATGCACCAGCTATAGTCCATACGAAATAATTTATATTATAGAACGATTAGAGCGGCTACATTCTTTACCAGGTGATTATCTACTGCTGACGACTTCGAAGCAAGTCATGCTTATAAAGCAAAAGTATACAACTATTATGACGCTCTTTCATACTCCACGCCTTTAAAAGCGTCATCCCACGACAGAGCCAGATAGACGAAGCTCGACGACAAAGCAAAAAACTTTCCGTCAACCCAAAAAAAAGTCTGCAGAATCTGTAGGCTATCCTTGTTCCGTTCGTTTTCTTACTTACTCTAACTGCCCCCAGCAGTCTTATCTCGCGTGTGCTGCTACGAATATCACGTTTTCCGCGATTTGTTTTTAAACTTTTTTCATTGCGATTCAGTTTTTAAGCTGTTCTCCTTAAGCACTAAGTATGTTACATGCTTATTTAAGCTAGTATTAATATATATTGACGAACCTTAACAATTGCATGTAATTTAGTTGCAGAATGGCACTTTCTGGCGGTTCATCATCCCTCCTTCTAGTATTATTTGCTTGCATTGGATCCGGTCTGTCTCAACAGTTGACCCTGAACATTCCTTCACTTGGCCAAATTCGTGGCTCTCAGATGTCATCAGCATCTGGAAGAAATTTTCACGCTTTTAGAGGAATTCCATACGCCCAACCGCCCATTGGTGAATTGCGTTTCAGGGTAAAAACCTACCGTTTATAATAGGAGAACTTGTCTCATCTAACTGGCCGCAAAGTCCAACGCAAGCCAGTGTATGGTCGACAATTTGATTTTTGCTGCTGGTTTAAGGCTTTAGTTCCAACATGCTTTCTTATCAGTGAACCAGAGGAGTTTGGACAGAAATCTGAAGTTCAAAGTTTAATATCCAAGTAGAAATTTTCATCCATTTAATAGGAAACACAAATTAGGCTATGTTTTTTACATTATTTAAAAAACCAACTCCTATTTTTGAATTTTGAAGGCGCATGCTTGAGGTCAATATGCATTTAAAGATGTTGAATTTCGAGTTCACGTATTTTAATAAAGGATCCAGTTCCTGCGAAACCATGGGGAGAAAGTTTACTGGATGCCACTAAAGAAGGACCTGCCTGTCTCCAGTTGGATATCTTACATGGTTTGTCCCATGGAGTTGAAGATTGCCTAGTATTAAACGTCTACACGCCTAACGTAATAGAATATGGATTTATTAACTAAAGACTATATGAGGCTCATGGAGGGGAATATTAGATAATAATGCGATCTTATATATAGGTTAATTCTGTTGAAAAAGCCCTACCGGTTATGGTGTGGATACATGGTGGCGGATTTCATTCTGGCAGCGGTAATTCAGAGACAGACTTCTACGGACCTGATTACATACTCGATCGAGATGTTGTGTTGGTGACTATCAATTACCGTTTGGGTCCTTTTGGTAAAATATTTATGTATTTTGCTTCATTTCGTTTTTTTCTGTTCATCTTAACAACCAAAATTGACTCATTAAAAGGTTTTTTAAGCACGGAGGATGCCGAAGCACCAGGAAACTATGGCCTTCTTGATCAGACGATGGCTTTAAAGTAGGCTATTAGGTCTACCAAAATTTTATTACAAATGAAAGATTTTAAAAAATATTTTAGAGCCTCTATTTTTTTTATTTCAATTCTAGGTGGGTCCAGGATCACATTCGCCATTTTGGGGGCAATCCAGAGTCTGTAACTATTTTCGGAGAGAGCGCTGGGGGTGCTAGTGTAGAATTCCAAGTTCTTTCTCTTCGCTCAAAGGGTATATTAAGATTGTCTACTACCTCTGCCTAATATAAGCAGAGTATAATAAGCATTTCATGCAATAGCCTAATCTTAAATAAAACTACTACTATGTATCTTGTATAGGTCTATTTCATCGGGCTATTGCCCAGTCTGGATCGACAGGATGCCCTTGGGCCTTGCAGTCAAACGTGAGGGAATATACTCACATAGTGGCTGAATATTTGGAATGCCCAACGTCTTCTTCTCGCGTATTGCTGGAATGCCTAAGAAAGAAGGACGCTAAAGCAATACTTGAAACCAGGCACAAAATAGTGATGAAAATGGTAAGAAAATTTTTGTTAGATATTTAATAGTTGTACCCTATAAAAAGGAAAGTCCGTAAATACCAGTAATTTGTTGAAGTTATAATTTCAAAGGCCCAGTTGCCAGACTCTCTAAGAAATACTGTCTATAGCAGTCTCCTCCCGCACCGTTTCGGCCCTTTGTTTGACGAGACATAGTGCTGTCTAGTTAAACAAAGAGCAAAAAGCGCGCGGGGAGGCGATCGCTTGACAGTATTTTTTGGAGGGAACAACAAAAGTTTGGTTGTGTTGTTGCAATTTACTTCTTTATACTAAATAGAGTTCTAAATGCTTTCTGTTACACAATTTTGACATTTGTAAGATGAAGTTCATCTTTAAAAATTATGAAATAATTATAAAATGTTTACGCGCGTAAACATTTTATAATATAGGCTATCCGCGTAAAAGGTAAAAAATAAAAACGGGTATTTTCATGAAGTGCCCACTTTTCAGACATGCCGTCGGGTCCTTACGGGCACCCCATTCTTAGGGTGTGTTAGATTTCGTAAAGTTTTAACTTACTTTTAAAAGGCTTTAGGATTGTATCCGATCGCATTTGGACCAAGAATTGATTCCGAAAGAGATTCCCCTTTCCTCCCAGATCACCCAGAAAATCTTGTATCACGGAAACAGTTCAACAGCGTACCTTTTATAAATGGATTAACCTCGGACGAAGGAGGACTTTTCTCTGCGTGTAATAGATTGTTTACTATCTCTGGCTGTAGGTTGATGGTACCATATTAATACGATATTATGATAGCATTGGCAGCTAAAGATGGCAAACACTTGGCAGAATTCAAGAAAGACCCCATCAAGGCCGTTCTTTACTCAATTGGGATGGATGAAAAAACGAAAGGGGGATATGAAATGGCTGAGAAAGCACACAAACACTATTTTGGCGACGATAACATTAAGGACGAGGATTTGATTTCGCAGTATGGACAGGTAATGATAATATTCTTTTGGAATAAATTACTAAAATGTAGGCATTGTGTTTTACTTTTTTAATATCTTAGCTATCATCGGATATCGGATTTTTCAAATGTGTTGATGACTCAATCAAGCTGTTTAGTAAATACAACGACCACAATACTTATTATTATAACTACGCTCATAAAGGCCAAATGTCTTTTCTTAAAATGTTGGATCTTCCAGACGGATTGGACTTTGGTATGATCACAGCTACACAAAACAACTAGTCCAAATGAAAAGTCCTTTTAATAAGACAGCAAGAAATAACGTTTTAATGTCTTACTTTACCCGCAGGTGTGTGTCATGCTGATGAACTGTTTTTAATGTTCTCGAGCAAAATAGCTCCTAAAGTTAGCAACCCTGAAGATCTTAAAGTATCGAAAATATTACTTGATTTGTGGACATCATTTGCAATCGAAGGGTATAAATACAATTTAAATACCACGCGTCAAGTTTTCAGTAAAATATAAGCCACCTACTGTATATTTAATTCGTTTGTTTCACAGGGTGCCAAGAAGTGAAGACGTTATTGATCAATGGCTTCCGATGAAAGAAGGACAATCTCGTTATCTTAAAATAAACGCGCGACCAACACTCATCAACGACTCAATGCCATTTCAAGCAAAGTTAGCCTTTTGGAATCAACTATTGAGTCCATCCTCTTCAGCAAAGAAAAAAGTTGAACTCTAAAGAAAAAAATGAAAAAAAGTATGTTACTCTTCCTGCACATCTCAGTATATATATGTTGGATAATGTAAAAGAACACGATGTAAGTAGTCTAGGCTTACTGATTATATGATTCCATATTACGTCATATAGTCTATAGGAGAGCACTACGCAGTTCAAGTTCTAAACGACAAAATCAGAATAACAAGAGCTGTGCCGGATGTAGGACGTACGTGCTGTCATATCATCATTCTTCTGTATCGATAACGTAATATGTCTTCTAGCTGTACTATCAATTAAATGATTTGTTCTATTGGAAAATATAAAGCGCTCCAATAGTTTGGGTTCATATTAAATTACTTAATTCGTACAGCATTGCCCAATGCACAAAAGTACGGATGCAACAGAACATTATCGATTATCTAACCAAATGTACAGGTCAGCAGACATTACATTACATTAGAAGAATTCAAAGTCCACCAGACATTCCACTATCTGACAAAATAATATAATTTGTTAATGTAAATCTTATCTTCAGAAATGCTATAGTATAAACATAAGCTAATACCATTTGTCTACATTGCCATGCTTCAGTGCGTCATATATTGACACGCCTCCTTTACATATACATATATTACTTATATTTTTTGAAGTTAATTTCACTCTTCCAAAGTTTTCACAATGGGTTGTTTGAATTGTCCTCAACATCAGTTCGCTTTTCTTGTGTTACTGTTGCTGAGTGTTGCAAGTTATTCGTCACAACAAACAATAGCAAACATCCCAACGATGGGTAGCGTTCGCGGATCACAGATGTCATCTGCGAACGGTCGTCATTTTCACGCTTTCCGAAGAATTCCTTACGCTCAACCGCCAGTTGGAGATTTGCGTTTTAAAGTAAGAAGACTGTTGTGCTAGCTGAGTATTAGCCTGAATTTTTGTCAATAATGTAAGGACCCCGTTCCAGCGAGTGCGTGGGGGAATGAACTACTCGATGCCAGTCAAGAAGCACCAGCTTGCATACAGTTCAATTCCCTAGTAGGTTCTGGTTTCGTTCATGGACAAGAGGACTGCCTCTACCTTAATGTTTACACACCTCAAGTATGTTATTTCGGTACATTATCGTCACGTATACGGCTTGTCCTCTGCCGCAAGTGTTAAAATATTATACCATCGCACGCAACAGATTAATGCTACAAACGATCCCCTGCCAGTCATGGTGTGGATACATGGTGGAGCTTTCTATATGGGAAGCGGAAATGGAGTTACGGACATGTTTGGACCGCGATACATCCTCGACCGCGAAGTCGTACTAATCACATTGAACTATCGTTTGGGACCACTCGGTGAATGAGATTTTTGTTATTTCGAGTCGATGTCATATTAATATATATGAATTTGTATTTTTCATTAATTATACTCACAAAAAATTAAATACTGACGTAACAATTATACCAGGTTTCTTAAGTACGGAAGACGTTGAAGCCCCAGGAAACTATGGATTACTTGACCAGTCGTTAGCATTAAGGTTTTTTTTTCATTATAAATATTTTATCATCAAATACATTGTATAACCGATCGTATAGCCTAATCGCAGTTAGTAAGAGTTCTTGATGCATTTTAAGATGGGTGAAAAATCACGTTCAACATTTTGGAGGTAATCCCAACTTGGTAACAATTTTCGGCGAGAGTGCAGGAGGTGCAAGTGTGGATTTTCATATACTATCACCTTATTCAAAAGGTATAAATATTACTGCTGCTGTTTCTAAATATATTGAATTCGCATTATTAAGCTTTATAATGTGTGGCAATCCATCAGGTTTATTTCACCGAGCTATTGCACAATCTGGAACGTCAAAATGCCCATGGGGATTGCAAACAACGGTCGGAGAGTACACTAAAATATTGGCCAATCATCTCAATTGTACATCCGGTACATC
>JACCDP010183782.1_pt1 | contig 16442 bp, 16 predicted proteins | sample 7445841 | NCBI WGS metagenome assembly JACCDP01 (sample SAMN15323441, study PRJNA562643) | freshwater metagenome | isolation source: river surface water | place: USA:Blue River Watershed | collected 2017-08-17 | reverse complement strand
ATATGCCGAAAGACTTGATGCGTAAACCACGGTCTTAACTTTTGCTTGGGCGGCAGCTGTGAAAACTGCAAAGGTGCTTACCGAGTTGTTTTTGAATACCTCGAACTGGCGGGCATCAGTTGGATTTGGAATTGCGCCTAAATGGACCACCCCATCAGCGCCAGCAATAACGCTGTCACAGAAATCTAGGTTAGATAAATCACCCACAACTAACTTTGATCCGGCTGCAAAGTCACCCTGTTTGCGATCAACGCTAATGACTTCGTGGCCTTGTCTTACAAGATGCTCGGCAGTTGCCTTACCTAATAATCCGGTCGCACCGGTAACAACAATTTTCATAAGGTTTAAGCAAATCTTCCAGATAGCCCGCCATCAATAATCCAGTCTGCGCCATTAACGAATGAAGCATCATCGGTTAATAAGAAGGTAATAACTTTTGCAATTTCAATTGGCTGGGCCATACGTCCCATTGGTTGCACCGAAAGCGCTTCAGAACGCTTCTCGGGATTCTTAACGAAATAGTCCTCGACCATTGGCGTCAATGTGAAGCCAGGTAGAACCGCATTAACGCGAATACCGTGCTTGCCTTCATCGAGTGCCAAATTTCTGGTTAACCCCAAGATTCCAGATTTAGCGGCGGCGTATGGAAAGTAATTTGGATAGGACATGCGTGCGTGAATCGAAGAGATATTTACGATCGCACCTTTTTTAGCTTTGCGCATTGCAGGCAAGCAAAGTTTTGCAGTCACCCAAATACTTTTGAAATCTACATTCATAAAATCTTCCCACTCGGCCTCGGTCATCTCGACTGGGTCGTAGTAAGCGTTGCGGCCAGCATTATTTACTAGACCATTTACTTCACCGAACTCTTTAGTGATTGCCGCATGCACTTCTTGCATCTGTGCAACAACACCAACATTTCCCGATACAAAGAGAGCGCGATGTCCAGCGGCTTTTAACTCGGTCTCGTAAGCCTTACCTTTTTCAACGTTTAAATCACAGAACGAAACTTTGGCGCCAGAATCGGCGACATCCTGCACAACTGCTCGACCAATACCGTCTGCGCCACCAGTAACAAAAATGTGTTGATCTTTTAGTTTCACGTTAAAGCTACTTTCCTCTCGCAGTTGCTATTGCATCCTTGAACTCTGCTACTCGGTTTGGAATTTCACTGACTCCACCTGATGTTAACTTTCCACCGACACCAAAGCCAGATACACCGGCAGCAATCCAATCCGGAATCGTTTCAACACTTATGCCACCTGTCGCCATCCAATTCAAACCAGGAAATGGCTCGCATACCGCCTTAAGATAATTTGGGCCGAGCGCCGATGCTGGAAAAAATTTGAGGATATCTGCGCCATATCGAAGTGCATCTGCAACATCCGTAGGCGAGGCGACGCCAGGTATCGAGATCAGGCCAGATTGTTTAGTAACTTCAATAACTTCTTGAGAAACATGTGGCGAAATTACAAACTTGGCGCCGGCATCTTTGCCAGATAAAACGTGAGCACGATTCATCGCGGTCCCGAGTCCCACATGAACCCCGGTGTTTGAAGTGTTTGAAGCAAACTCTTCAATCAGATCGAAAACTGCGGGGGTTGTAGTTGTAAATTCAATAACATCAACGCCGGCAGAAATTAGCGCAGTTGCTGCAGCCCGAGCTTCATCTGCAGTCTTGGTTCGGATAATGGCAACTAGACCAGATTCAAATGAAAGTTCGTTAGCCATTTAATCCCCCACTCTTTAAAATTCCCTTTTCACCGGTAATCATAAGGGCCCAGTCGCCTCGATTTGCTGCCACAGCTGCGCCACATTTGCTGCCCTGCGCAATCGCGGCTTCAATTGAAAGTCCGCCAATTAATCCAGAAATCGTGCCAGATATAAATGCATCTCCTGAACCGACTGGATCCACCAACTTAACCTTCACTGGTGTGTAATTAAATCTCTTGCCCTCGTGCAAAATCCGCATCTCTTCAGGACCAGCGGTCATAATTACGGTTTTAACTCCAAGTGCCGCAACCGTTGCCAAGTTTTCTTCTGGGTCTTTCGAGCCAAAAATAACTTCGTATTCATCAACGCCGCCACTCACTACATCGACATCTTTGATAATTAATTTAAGCGCTGCGCTTGCCGCTTCTTCGCTCCACAATTTTTTGCGAAAATTTAGATCAAAACTTATGCCCACCTTATTTTTACGGGCAACTTCCAGGGCGCGAATTACCGCCGCTTCACTGGTCTGTGAAATCGCAACACTGATACCAGTTACATGTAACCACTTGGATTTGGCTAAAACTTCTTCATCCAAATCGGCTGGTGAGAATGTTGAACCGGCGCTACTGCGGCGCAGGTACGTATTTACAAAGGGTTGAGTGCCGCCATGATTTCTTACAAGCGCGCCGGTGTAATTATCACAGCGCAGAAAATGATCAGTCTTTAGCCCAACTTCTGCGAATTTCTTTTTAACTGCATCGCCTAATTCATCTGGGCCAAGTTTGGTTTGGAAGTAAACATCAAGCCCTAATTGATGTGCTGCAACTGCAACATTGGCTTCGGTTCCGGCCGCTGAAAAAGCATACGTATCTGCAGTTAAAACTGAATCAGTATCGACTGTCATAAACAGCGCTAGAGATTCACCAAAAGTATAAAGATCGGACATTAGTAAGTTGCCCGTCCGCCCGAAACATCAAAGGTAAAACCAGTCGTAAACGAACAAGCTTTAGATGCCGCAAATGCAATTATTTCGGCGACCTCACTTGGCTCACCAAGTCGGCCAACTGGGATCTTTGAAACCATGTAGGCCTGAACATCTGGTGCAACAGTTTCGTTGATAGGTGTGCGAATTACTGCGGGCGCAACAGCATTTATCGTGATGCCAAAAGTCGCGCATTCCTTGGCAACACCTTTAACAAAACCAATCACGCCGGCCTTTGAAGAGTTATATGCCGCCATTCCAGGATTACCCTCTTTGCCAGCAATTGAAGCCAGGTGAACAATGCGACCATATTTATTTGCCTTCATTGATGGCAACAACTCTTGGGTCAGCCATACGGTTCCGAATAAATTAATTTCAATAGTCTTTTGAAATGCGGCCCAATCAACTTCTTCAACTGGCTTTCCAGTTGGTCCAGAGATTCCGGCCGAATTTGCTAGTGCATGAATTTGTCCATGTTCGGCCAAGATTTCGGCGATAACTTTTTTGACACTAGTCTGTGAAGAAACATCCAAAACTTTATAACTTGCCTTGCCACCTGCAGCAGTAATTTCGGCGACCGTAGTTTTTAGGCCAGCTTCATTTAGATCTAATACGACAACCGTTGCATCTCGAGCCGCAATTAATTCGGCAGCAGCTTTACCGATTCCGCTTGCGCCACCTGTCACTAATACGACTTCTCCGGTGAAACTTGTTAAGTTTGAAGCGGCCATTAGTTCTAAATCCCCATCTCAGCTATCTCAATATTCAAATAATTCGCTAAACCGATAGTAGTCCAATGGCCTCATCGTTTATAGTGCCCATATGAATCACGACATAAATCTTAAACTTTGGGACGAGCGGGCATGTCATGTTGGTGAAGGTCCGGTAGCGATTGGTCCAGATAATTCAGAAGTTTTATGGGTAGATATTTATGGCAAGAAAGTTCATCGCAGAAATCTTGCAACTGGTAAGACAAGTTCATATGAAATGCCAGAAGAAGTTTCATTTGTAATCCCAGCAGTTGATGGCTCTGAACTTTTAGGAACTGCAAATGGTCCAGTCCGCAGATTGGCTGATGGATCAATACAAAAGTTGCCAACCCGCATTGATGCAGATGGCGTTAGCGCCACATTTAAAAATCGCTGGAACGATGCGAAAGTTGCACCAGATGGTCACTTATTTTTAGGAAGCATGCCTTATGACTGGTCCGAACATCCAAATGCATGTGGGTTGTATCGCCTAGATAAAACTGGAAAAGAGTTAACCCGGGTTCTAGATGGTGTCTGGCTCAGCAATGGACTTGGGTGGTCGAAAGATGGCAAGACCATGTTTTACATCGACACCATGGCTAAATCGATCGACACCTTTGATTACGCAGATGGTCAGATTTCAAATCGCAAAGTGCGCTGGCGCTTAGCCGATGATTCACAAGGTTTGCCAGATGGCATGTGTGTAGATGCCGAAGATGGAATTTGGGTGGCGTTCTGGAATGGCTCATGTCTGCGCCGCTTCGATAAAGATTTCAACATCACTGATGTAATCGAAATGCCGGTGCCAATGGTGACAAGTTGTGCCTTTGTTGGTCCAGATTTCAAGCAGATGGTTATTACATCAGCACACGATGGCGTAGCTAATCCAGGAAAAGACTGGGGTAAGACATATATCTGCACACCAAAAGTTCCTGGCGTTGCACCAACTTTATTTCCGAATTAATTCACCAGTAAATAACTAATAGGTAAGGATTGAAATGAGCGAATCAAGTAACTGGCCAACTACCCGCGATCCCCAAGGCCCAATGAAGAAATCTATTTCACTCCTTGCAAAGCAGAATATCCAGAGCAGCGATGCTGATGGATTGCCAGAATCAACTAAGCGTTTTGCTGATGGTTCGCGCTGGAAGATCGAGATTCCATCGGTCGAAGGCCCAGCTGCATTTAAAGTCGTATTAGAAGAAGCTAAGAAGCATAAGTTGCCGGTAGCACGTATTTCACAGGGCTCTGGAATCATGATGCTAACCGATACCGAAATCAAAGAGATGGTGGCAATCGGTAAGAGCGAAAACATTGAAGTCTGTTTATTTGTAGGCCCTCGTGCATCATGGGATATCGGTAAGCAAGTTCTCTCATCTGCTGGTGGTGTTGCAAATCCAACTCTTCGCGGCGCAGATCAACTTCGTTATGCAGTTGAAGATGTTCTACATGGCGCAGATTTAGGTCTACGTTCAATTCTTGTCGGCGATATGGGATTACTCAAAGTTTTAGGTGAAGCAAAGCGCAATGGCGATCTGCCAAGTGATTTCATTCTAAAAACTTCAGTTGCAATGCCTTGCAACAATCCAGCAACTGCCGAACTTATGGTTTCGATGGGTGCCTCAACTTTGAATCTTGCAACCGATCTTTCACTTCAACAAATCGCTGCAATTCGGGCACAAGTAGATGTGCCGGTCGATGTTTATGTCGAAGGTCCAGATGATTTCGGTGGACCAGTTCGGCATTATGAAGTTCCAGATTTAGTTCGAGTTGCGGCTCCGATTTATCTGAAGTTCACGGTTCGAAATTCTCCAGGACTTTATCCATCCGGAACCCATATCCAAGGAGTTGTTGAATCAACTGCTCGCGAACGTGTTCGTCGCGCATCAATTGGTTATTCAATGCTTACTCGCTATGGTTTCGAAAAATAACCGATGCCAAATCTTTTAATCTTTGGTTCAACCGGAACCCTGGGTGGGGCAATCCTTGATAAGTATCGGGCCGAAAAATGGGATATCACTTGCGCAGTTCGCAAGGTAGTAAATGATTGCGATATTCAACTACCGCTAACTTCTGGTGTTCTAGGCAGTAGAAAGTTTGATGCCGTTGTCTTTGCCCAAGGCGCCAATGTAAATGGTTCTGCAATGCAGACCGGGACCAAAGAGCTAAACGAATTATTTGAAGCGAATGTCACCGTGATCGCCGAAAGTGTTTCAACTCTTATGGGCGCGAACGCAATCAACGAGGGTGGCCGAGTAGTTATCTTGAGTTCACTGTGGGAGCAGTTCACCCGCCAAGAAAAATTCGCTTATTCAGTTACTAAGGCTGCAGTTGGTGGCCTGGTTCGTTCTTTGGCCGTTGATCTTGGGCGCCAGAAAAAGATTCTGGTCAACGGAATTCTTCCCGGAATTGTTAACAGCCCAATGGTTGCGCGCACGCTTTCGCCAGAACAGATTGCAAATGTTGTAAGCCAAACACCGATCGGTGAACTTGCGACACCGATCGATGTGGCAAATAGTGTTTATATGTTTGGCTCAAGTTTGAATACCGGTATATCTGGACAGAGCATCTTTGTTGATCGTGGATTTTCAGTAGCTAGGACAATTTAGTAGGCATGGATAAAGAACTTCTAAACGAGAGCACGGTAGTTAAATACCTTAGCGACCGCGGAATCATCAGCGGCCCAGCGCAAGTTGAAGAACTTACTGGTGGGGTTTCAAACGTGGTTCTTGCCGTTAAGTCCGCAGATAAAGACTTGGTTTTAAAGCAGGCACTACCCCAATTGAAAGTTGCAGCAGTTTGGAAGGCAGATCAACGGCGCGCAATTGTTGAAGCAAATGGCATGAAGTTATTACATTCAATTACCCCCGAAAGTGTTCCAGCGCTAATTGATTTTGATCCAGAAGATTTCACATTGACCATGGAGCGCTTGCCCCGCGCATGCACGGTCTGGAAGAGCGATTTGCTTGATGGCGTAATCAAGCCAAGTATCGGCGCTGATCTAGGTCGCATCCTTGCAACCTGGCATAACTTTGGGGCAAATTCTAAAGAATCTCGCGATGCCTACATGGAAGATTCGCTCTTCGATCAGTTGCGAGTAACACCCTTTTATCGCGCAGTAGCAAAGGTAAATCCTGCACTTGATGGTCGAATTCAAGAGTTAATCACCGAGATTTCAACTTTGAAGTTATCACTTGTTCATGGTGATTTCTCACCGAAGAACATCATGATTACGGACTCTGATAAGCCAATCGTTTTAGATTTCGAAGTTATGCATACCGGAAATCCAGTCTTTGATCTCGGTTTTGTATCCGCGCATTTGCTCTGCAAATACTTACGCACCGAGGATCCAACCCATAAGAATCCACTCCGCGAAACCGCTATTTCATTCATTAATTCTTATGCCAAGGCCTGCAATCTCGAAGTTTCTAAATCACTGCCACACCACGTTGCAGTTATTGCACTTGCCAGAGTTGAAGGTGTTTCACCGGTTAACTATCTAGATGAAGGCGGAAAGGCTAGAGTTCAAAGCGTGACTAAAACTGCGCTGGCTAATCCAGATATGACTTTCGAGGGATTATTCGCATGAGCATTAAAAATTTAATCGGCTACCAAGTTCTAGATTCCAGAGGCCGCCCAACGGTTGCAGTAACCCTGACTATGTCAGATGGATCTATCCATACTGCTCGAGTCCCATCTGGTGCATCAACGGGCGCCCATGAAGCGAAAGAACTTCGTGATACCGATAGCAAATTAGCCGAGAAGTTTTATGGCGGAAAATCTGTTTACCAAGCTGTTGAAAATATTAATTCAGTAATAGCACCGCGCCTTAAGGGCCACCGCCCAATCCCACTTGCAACAGATGGCATCTTGGTCGAACTCGATCACACACCTGATCACCACATCTTGGGCGCAAATGCGCTGCTTGCAGTTTCACTTGCCGTTGCAAAAGCAGCTGCGCATACTGCAGAACTTTCACTCGCCAGATTCTTTCAACCCGAAGGCAAGTTACTCATACCAATGCCAATGGTGAATATTCTTTCTGGTGGCGCACATGCAAATCGCACAATGGATATTCAAGATGTATTAGTTCTTCCAAATGGCGCAACTTCATTTGCTGAAGCGTTGTCCTGGATTGTCGCAATTCGCGAACTTGCTGCAAGCAAAGGTGCGAAGTCTGGCGCAATCACTCATCTAATTGCGGATGAAGGTGGGCTCGGTATCGCCTTCCCAACAATTGATCACGCACTGGAATTTGTTACCGACTGCATTAACGGCGTAGGTCTTTCACCCGAGAAAGATGTAAGCCTGGCTATCGATGTTGCCTCAACTCAATTCTTCGACGGCACAAATTACAATTTAGCGGCGCTAAACAAGAAGTTCTCATCCGGCGAATTCATTGCATTCATATCCAAAATGGTTTCAGATCACCCAGTTCTTTCAATCGAAGATCCCTTTGCCGAAGATGATTGGCAATCATGGACCCAGTTCATGTCGATGGCCCCATCGAAGTTGCAGGTTCTTGGTGATGATTTATTCACAACAAATCTTGCCCGTCTGCAGCGCGGTATCGATGAGAAAAGTGCAAATGCAATCTTGATTAAAGCCAACCAGAATGGCTTGGTTACATCGACCCAGAAAGTTTTGACTACTGCTCAAGCCAATAACTTCAAAACTGTAGTTTCTGCGCGAAGTGGTGAGACCGAAGATTCTTGGCTTGCTGATCTTGCAACCGGCTGGCGAGCTTCTCAAATTAAAGTTGGTTCAACTCACGGCGCAGATCGCACCGCAAAGTGGAATCGCTTGCTTGAACTTGAAGCTACCGAGAACTGCGAATTCGCTAAACCTTTTTAATGTGAATGGCGGGCAACATCGCTACCGGAAGATCCATTTAGGAAATCTAGATCGGCGCCAAGATGTGCTTGTTGAACAGTCTCGTAATACAACTTTGACCAACCGCGAGTGTGCTTAGGTGCTGGTGCTACCCAGGCAGCTTTGCGCTTAGCCATCTCTTCTTCAGACACAAGTAAATTGATTGAACGATTTGGAACATTAAGTTCAATCATGTCACCGCTCTTTACGAGAGCAAGTGGGCCACCGACTGCTGCTTCTGGTGATGTGTGAAGTAGAACGGTTCCGTATGCAGTTCCTGACATACGTGCATCAGAGATGCGAACCATGTCGGTAATTCCTTGCTCCAAAAGTTTTCTTGGAATTGGCATGTTGCCAACTTCTGGAAAACCTGGGAAGCCGCGAGGACCGGCATGCTTCAACACAAGAACCGTGTCTTTTGTGACAGGAAGATTCATATCTTCAGATGCAATTAAATAATCTTCGATCTCTTCAAAGACCAGTGCTTCTCCTGTATGAACCATAAGTTCTGGGGTGGCTGCGGAAACCTTTAGAACGCATCCATCTGGTGCAAGTGAACCCTTTAGAACAACGATTCCTGAACCAGCTTTTTGGAATGGCTTTGAAGCTGGGGTAATTACATCAGCATTCCAAGATTCTGCAGTTGCAATATTTTCTTTCACTGATTTTCCAGAAACGGTTATGTGCTCGGTATGCAACATTCCTTCAATTTCCTTCATTACCGCAGGAAGTCCACCGGCATCAAAGAACTCTTCCATCAAATATTTACCAGATGGCATTAAGTTCACAAGAACTGGAACTTCGCGAGCAAGTGTGTCGAAATCATCTAGATCTAGCTTTACGCCGATGCGGCCTGCGATTGCAAGTAAGTGAACAACAGCATTTGTTGAACCACCGATTGCAGCATTAACTTTAATTGCATTCTCGAAGGCTTCACGGGTTAATACCTTTGAAAGCACTTGATCGTCATAAACCATCTGAACAATTCGGCGACCGGCTTCTTGTGATGTCGAGAAGCGGCGAGCATCGACTGCAGGGATTGCTGCGCTACCTGGAAGTTGAACACCAAGCGCTTCAGTAACACAGGCCATTGTTGATGCAGTTCCCATGGTCATACATGAACCATTAGAACGTGCAGAGCAAGATTCCATTGCAAAGAATTCTTCGATACTTAATTTACCTGCGCGAATTTGTTCAGAATATTTCCAAACTGCTGTTCCAGAACCAAGGGTTTCACCTTTGTAGCGACCATTTAACATCGGTCCACCGGTGATCATTAAAGTTGGAAGATCTACAGATGCTGCGCCCATCAACATTCCTGGTGGGGTCTTATCGCAACCAGCAAGTAAGACAACGCCATCAAGTGGATTAGCTCGGATTAACTCTTCAGTCTCCATTGCAAGCAAGTTGCGCCATAACATTGTTGTTGGACGCATAACTGGTTCGCCAAGTGACATGGTTGGGAATTCAAGTGGAAAACCGCCAGCCTCCCAGACACCACGCTTTACTGCTTCAGCGACACGATCAAGGTGAGCGTTGCAAGGATTTAATTCAGACCAGGTTGTTGCAATTCCGATAACTGGCTTGTCAGAGAAAACCTCGGAGCCAAATCCCATGTTGCGAAAGCGTTCACGATAGATATATCCGTGCTTGCCTTCAGCCTTGAACCAGTTTTCGCTACGTCTCTTGTATACCTCTTCGCTCATGCGAGGAATCTACTCCTCGGACAACTTCTGCGTCTACTAGGACAAGTAAGACAAGTAGGACAAGTTCTTTTATCTCATATTTTGGCCATTTTGTAATATTTAGTTAAGGCACTAAATTTCAATTACTCAAAACATCTTTGGATATCTCAACAAAAGGGGAAGATATGCGCATCGCACGCCTTGGTGAATTCAATAAAGAGAAGCCAGCTGTTGTTCTTAACGACACCGAAGCGGTTTTTGTCGATGATGTAATTGCAGATTGGAATCGTGTTGAACTTGAGAATGGTGCGCTAGAGAAAGTTACAAAACTTGATCTCTCAGTCCGTCCTAAGGTTAAGATTTCGGATTACCGACTTGGTTCTCCAGTTGCTCGTCCAACCAAAGCAATATGTATTGGTCTGAACTATAAGCAACATGCAATTGAGACTGGCGCTACCCCACCAGTTGAGCCAATTGTTTTCATGAAGGCCCCGGACACAGTTATCGGTGGCAACGACGATGTAATCATTCCGCCAAACTCTGTGAAGACAGATTACGAAGTTGAAATTTGTGTAGTTATAAAGAAGCGCGCACTTTATTTAAAGTCCCCAGAAGAAGCTGCTGATTACATACTTGGTTACACAGTTTCCCAAGATGTTTCAGAGCGTTATTGGCAAGTAGAGCGTTCCGGCCAATGGGTAAAGGGAAAGTCATTCCCAACATTTAATCCAGTAGGTCCATGGATTGTTACAACAGATGAAATGAAAGACCCACAGAATCTTCGACTCTGGTGCACAGTTGATGGCGAGAGCCGTCAAGATTCAAATACCAGCGACATGATCTTCGATATCAATTACTGCGTCTGGTATTTGTCACAAGTAATGGAACTTCATGCTGGCGACATTATTAACTCTGGAACACCACAAGGTGTTGGAATGGGCTTTAAGCCAGAGAAATTCCTAAAGGGCGGCGAAGTAGTTAAGACTGGAATTGATGGAATTGGTTCAATTACGAACCACTTCAAAAATTACAAGGCTTAATTAGTAAGCAACTCCGGAAGCAACCATCACGTTGCCCCATGCCAAGTAATCGCCGGTGCGAATAACACCAACTGCGCCGTAAGCAAGCTTCTTGAATTCAGCATGTGGCAGCGGAATACATTCAGCCTTTGTCATGATTGCTGATAATTCCTTTGCACGGCCATCGGCACTTGGTTGAATCTCGCTAGCAAACCAGAACTGCTCGATTGGAAGTTCGAGAGTTAGCATCTTCAAAACATCTGTAACTTTTGGCAGATTTGGTCCCATTGAAAGATCAATACAAGGAACGCCAGCCGGAATTGGGAAACCAGCATCTGAAACAACGATGCGATCAAAGTGTCCAGTGCGAGCAACCATTGCAGAGATATCGCGATTAATGATTCCGGTGTATTTCATTTTTGCTCCTAGTTAGTTGTTCTCTGAGATAAAACTTTGAACTTCTTCTGGCGTTGGTGATGCCATGGCTGCACCTTTGCGAGTGACCTTCAGGGTTGCAGCATAAACGCCAAACTTGGTTGCAGTAAAGATGTCATCCCCTGCAGCAAGTCTGGTCGCAAGATTTGCGCACATCGTGTCTCCGGCACCAACGGTGTCGATAGCTGTAACTTTCGGCGCCGAGATTGTCTCTGAACTTTCACCATTAGTTACGAATGCACCCTTTGGTCCAAGTGTTATTACTACGTTCTTGCAGCCAAGCAATTTAGTGAGCGCTTCGGCCTGCTTTGCTATATCGCCTTCGATTCCAGTTAGCTCTGCAGCTTCGCCTTCGTTTGGAACAACAACATCAACTAAACCTTCCCAGCCCACAAGTGCTGCGACCGGTGCGGGTGTCAAAACAACAGTGACGCCGTTTTCTTTCGCTAACTTTGCAGCGGCTAAGTTTCCAGAAGTTGGAAGTTCTAACTGCAGCAGCAAAATATCGGATTAAATAATTGTTTTTGCGTGGCGCGAAAGATATTGCGCATCGCCTAAATCATTTGATTGCGGGATGATGATGATTGAATTATCGCCGTCAGTAGTTTGGACCGAGATATGACCGACGCCAGTGCCAAGATCAGCGCTTCGCTCGATATCGCTCGAGTTAACACCTTCGGCGACAAAAGCCTTCATAAAATCATCACCAAAGCCATCGGTGCCAAGATTTCCAAGCATTGAACTTTCTGCGCCAGCACGGCCGGCAGCAATTGCTTGATTAAATCCTTTGCCGCCAAGTGCGATTGAAAAACTGTCGCCGCGGAGTGTTTCACCGCTCTTTGGTCGTCGTGGTGTGTAGGCCACCAAATCCATCATAAAACTTCCGAGCGTTGTGACCTTCGGTTTCACTTATTTGTTGCCTTACCGAGTGCTCCGCCGGGATGACGCTTCCCGAAATCTTGTGCGGTAAATCCGCGATGCGCCATAAGCGCTGATGCAAGTGCGTCTCCGGCTGCAATTGTCAGTGTTGTTGAAGTTGTTGGTGCAAGATTTAATGGATCGGCTTCTTTATCGAAAGCTATATTTATTACTGCATTGGCGTTCTTTGCAAGTGATGAATTAGCGTTCTTAGTTATTGCAATAACTTGGTTTCCCCAACCCTTAGCCATTGTCACAAAAGCATTTACCTCAGCGGTTTCGCCAGAGTTTGAAATTGCTATCAAAACATCGCCAGGTGTCAGGGCGCCAGAATCACCATGAAGTGCATCTGCGCTGTGCAAGAAGAATGATGGAGTTCCGGTGCTAGAAAGTGTTGCCGCAATCTTTGCGCCAACAAGTCCGGACTTTCCAAGACCTGTAACAACAACATGGCCTTTAGATTCAGAAATTGATTCAATGATAATTTCTAAAGCCGGCTTTAGGTTTGCTTCAAGTGTTTGAGCAAAGTTGGTTAACGCAGAAATCTCGGTATTAATCGCGCTCGTTGCAGCGGCAATTGCTTTAGTTAAATCAGCCATTGATCACCCTATTGATTCCTAGTGGATTTGATTCTTGTAGTGCTGGCGGAAGTAAATCATCACTGAAGTTTTGGTAAGCAACTGGACGTAAGAAACGGTAAATCGAATCAAGTCCCACAGAAGTTGTGTGGCTTGAAGAAGATGGGAATTGGCCGCCATGTTGCATCGCTGCGGTAACCGCAACAGCAGTTGGGAAACCATTCAGGATTACGCGACCAGCAATCTGGCTTAAAGCTTCAACAAGTTTTGCAACATCTTCACCAGCAGCAGCGTGAAGACTTGCAGTTAATTGCCCTTCAAGTTTGCCGGCAACATCCAAGAACTTAGCAAAATCAGCGCGGATGATTACGGTAGTTGGGCCAAAGTGTTCCTCTAGTAACTCTTTATTCTTAAAGGCATCCGCCCAGTCAACAACAAATACTGTTGGAGTAACGCCAAATCCGCCTTCAGTTGCTTTGCCAGCAAATGTTTTAAGTGACGAGCTCTTTGCAAGTTCAACAATTGCCGATGTAAATCGATCTGCGATTCCCTTATTCAATAGTGGTGCTACTGCAATAGTCGCCAAATAACTTTCGATTTCTGCAATAAATGAATCACCTTCGGCGCCAGTTGGGACAATCAAAATTCCTGGCTTTGTGCAGAATTGACCAGAACCGAGTGTGGCCGAATCAATTGTGGCTTTCGCTAAATCAAATGCCTTTTCGCCAAGAACTTTCGGTGAGAAAAATACTGGATTTAGACTTCCCATTTCGGCATAAACCGGAATCGGAACTTCGCGCTTTGCGCTGATGTCCATAAGAATCTTTCCAACTTTTCCAGAACCAGTAAATCCAATTGCAGTGATATCTGGGTGGCCTGCAATCCAATGAGTTATCTCTGGATTGATTCCTTCGACTAGCGCGAAGATATCGGGCGAAAGTCCAACTTTTTTAAGTCCTGCTACAACTGCTGCGTGCATAGCGCGACAGGTATTTGGATGCGAAGGATGTGCTTTAACAACAACCGGACATCCTGCAGCGAGAGCAGATGCACTATCGCCTCCGATAACTGAGAATGCAAATGGAAAGTTACTTGCTGCAAAAATTCCGGCTACACCTAAGGCTTGATTTGCTTTACGGATATCTGGGCGAGGAGCTGGTATCCAATTCGCATCTGGGCGATCAATAATCGCTTGATAGTGCGCACCAGATTCAACTAACTTGGCAAATTGTTCTAACTGAAAGACGGTTCTTGAAAGTTCGCCAGTTAGACGGCCATTTGGTAGCGCAGTTTCCTTCATTGTAATTTCGATTAACTTTTCGCGGGCTGCTTCAATTGATTCACCAATTGCCCGAAGCGCAGCAGCGCGTTCTTTAGGGGTTGTTGCAGCAAAAGCCGATTTAGTAGCAACCGCTTTCGAGATTAACCCTGATACATCCGACGCAGACATCTCGGCAATCTGATCACCAAAAGCTAATCCGGTTGTCGGATCAATTGCCTGGAATGTAGTTGCACTCATTGGTAAAGAGTAATGCCTCTCTAGAATTTCCGGCGCGCAGTTGTGAACCTTGGCCGCTCTGTTAAATCGAGGTGCAACGCAATGTTCTCGAAATCTTGCGCTAGTTCGCTGGCGATTAGCGGGCCCTGCAATTCATTATGTTCAATAGCCAAGAGGCCACCGGCTTTTAGTAACCGAGCCGCAGCCGCGATAAAGATTAGTGGCGCCGCCATTCCATTGGCCGGTCCCCCAAACAGCGCTTGCGTTGGTTCAAAATTTAACTCCTGCGGAATCTGCGCACCATCTGGAAGATAAGGAGGATTTGCCACAACAACATCGCACTTGATTCCTTCAAGTGCTGTTGCAACATCATCTTCAATTACTCGGACACTTACATCATGCTTTGCAATATTTTTCTGCAGCCAGACGATTGCGTCCTTTGATTTTTCGACCGCAACCACATGAACAACTTTCTTGCCAGCCGTTTCAGATGCTATGGAAATTGCAATAGCCCCAGTGCCTGAACCTAAATCAACTAAACTAACTGGATCAGCAAAGGTATTTAACTGATGCAGAACTTCGTCAACCAAACTTTCAGTTTCTGGCCGTGGAATCAAAACTCCGGGACCAACTTCATATTCCAAATATCTAAATGGCGCGCTGCCGACGATGTATTGAGTTGGCTTGCCAGTAAGGCGTTCGGCAATTGCTTGGTTATAAATTTCTGCGGTTTCACTTGCCTGATCATTGGTTAATTCGATTACCCGACCATGCAGTTCCATGCGATTAATGCCCAGAGCATGTGCCAATAAGAGTTCGGCCTCGACCGGTGCAATATTCTTTGTGGCAAGTTGGTCTTTACCCAACTTTAATAAATCTTTAACGATCACCTGATGCCAATTTCGCAGTCTTATCTGCTTCAAGCAGCGCTTCAATTACCGGATCTAAATCGCCATTCAACACTGCATCCAAGTTATTGGATTTAAAGTTAACACGGTGATCACTCAAGCGGTTTTCGGGAAAGTTGTAAGTGCGGATTCGCTCTGATCTATCAACGGTTCGGACTTGAGATTTACGAGCTGCCATAGCTTCGGCATCTGCTTGCTCTTGGGCATGTGCCAACAATCTGGCGCGCAAGATTCGCATTGCAGATTCTTTATTCTGAAGCTGCGACTTTTCGTTCTGACATGAAACAACTACACCAGTTGGAATATGAGTAATACGAACTGCAGAGTCTGTGGTGTTTACAGATTGTCCGCCAGGACCAGATGAGCGATACACATCGATACGTAGGTCTTGTTGGCGAATTTCGATATCAACTTCATCGGCTTCAGCCAGAATCAATACGCCTGCTGCTGATGTATGAATACGTCCTTGTGATTCAGTTTCCGGAACTCTCTGAACTCGGTGCACGCCACCTTCAAATTTTAACTTTGCATAAGGAGACTTTCCAGGCTCTGCAATTCCCTTTGACTTAACTGCCATCGAAATTTCTTTATAACCACCCATTTCAGAGTCGGCATAATCAATAATTTCGGTCTTCCAACCTTGGCGCTCGGCATATCTTTGATACATACGAAGTAAATCTCCGGCGAAGAGCGCAGATTCATCGCCACCGGCTCCTGCTTTAATTTCCAAAATAACATCGCGATCATCATTAGGGTCGCGTGGCAATAACAATTCTTCTAGCGCAGTTTCGGTCTCTTGTAGCTTTGCTTCTAAGCCAGGAATCTCTGATGCGAAATCTGCATCATCTGCTGCCATCTCTTTTCCTGCTGCTAAATCTTCGGTTGCAGATTTCCAGGCACGGTAGCCCGCGATTACTGGTCCAAGTGCGGCGTAACGTTTTCCAAGTTGTCGCGCTTTTCCTTGATCAGCGTGAATGGATGGATCTGCCATCTCTTTCTCTAAAACATCGTATTCCGCTAAAAGGGCATGGACGGATGCGAAACGATCAGGCGTGGCTTCTGCTGCCATTTCACTTCCTCCAATT
>JACCDP010074175.1_pt1 | contig 16444 bp, 14 predicted proteins | sample 7445841 | NCBI WGS metagenome assembly JACCDP01 (sample SAMN15323441, study PRJNA562643) | freshwater metagenome | isolation source: river surface water | place: USA:Blue River Watershed | collected 2017-08-17 | reverse complement strand
GGATAAATCTACAGATTTAACAATACTCCCTCCTGTATTTCGAAAGTATCATTCTGAAAATAATCTAGAAGCAATAAAATCTAAATTTGGAGAACTCTTGCACCCTCCATCTACGGACATCCGAATGGATGTTGTGTTAGAGCTCTTAGAGTGGGTACTCACAGGTTTGGCTTCCATTGAGGTTTCACAAGAACTACTCAAGCTACTTTTGGGCGATGATTTGGTAGATTCAGAAACAATCCCGATGGTGATTGAAAAGTATGAAAAGATGGTAACTGCAGAGCTATGAAAGCTATAATATTTGGTAGTACAGGTTTAATAGGTGCTAATATTCTAAGGCTCTTAAATTCATCTAATGAGTTTACATCTATAACCTCCTTTGTCAGAAAAAAATCAGATATCGTTCCAACTAAAGTTAAAGAAATAGTTACTGATTTTCAAAATATAGAAGAATTTAAAGAAGAGTTTGTGTGTGATGTATGTTTTATTTCTTTAGGTACTACAATAAAACAAGCAGGTTCCCAAGAAAAATTTAAAGAAGTAGACTATACTCTTGTTTTTAATATCGCTAAGTTATGTAAAATTATGGATGCTAAAACGGTTTTAGTTGTTTCTTCTTTGGGTGCAGATCCTAATTCAACTGTATTTTATTCTAGGGTAAAAGGAGAAATGGAACGAGATGTATCAAGATTAGAATTAAATAGTTTATACTTCTTTAGACCTTCTCTTCTCTTGGGAGATAGAAAAGACTTTCGAATAGGTGAAAAGGTAGGGGAAGTAATCAGTGGAGTTTTCTCCTTTGTCTTTGTGGGTGGCTTAAAAAAATATAAGCCTATTTCAGCAGAAATTGTTGCAAAATCGATGGTAAAAATATCTCTCTCTCCTAGTAGAGTTGGAGTTTATATATTGGAATCAGATCAAATTTAAAAGTAAAGGATATTACTTTCTTAATAAATTTAAATTACATTTATGGCGTTCCTGCAAAAAGTCAGTTTTTGCAATTTTATTCGCAACAATCCTTGGCTTTTTTCCGCCTGCCAGCGGAAAAAGATAGTTATTGCAGTTGCGTCATTTATAGTTCAATGGAATCTAATGCAAATTATATCAATTATTCAGAGTATAAATAAAATCTTCAAAATAATAATTCCTTTATTATTTATTATTATTATTATATATAAACTAAATGTATCAATTAACAATATAACTTCTTCTAATAAAAATAAAAAAGTTATTATTAAGACACTTGAATCCATACCTGATGCTAATTTTAATCTTGTTTACACTGAATTAAATAGGATTAAAAAAAGCATTAATAATGATGAAGACTTAGTATGTATGATAAATAAGTACAATGATAACTTTTACATATCATATCCTTTATCCCCTATAATTTTAAAACCTTGTACTGAATCTTTTAAAAAAGGGGAGAAGGTTATTATATTTACAACAGATAAGCCTAGTTTTGAGAAGTTAGGTTACAAGACGGATCCAATAATTATTGGAGACCTAATAAATATAGTGGTAATTAAGGAATAATTCATGAAATTATTAGTAATCCTATTTTTATTTTGTTATTTATTACCTTTTTTCTTAGTATCTGTTGTCCCATTTAAAAACATAGTATTTTTTAGTGGAATATACATAGGTTCATTTTTTATTTTAATGTTTTTTTACTATAAATATCTATATAATAAGAGATCAACTTATATTGTACTCGGTAGAGCTAAGAAATATTGGATTTTAGCTCTGCTTTATCTTGCAATTCTTTATGTATGTATTTTAAGGTGGAGTATAGAACTGCATGGAATGGGCGATGCCTATGTTCTGTGGTCAGGAAAAGCTTCAGTTATAGCAAATTTATATATTCAAAATAAAGATATTTCTTTAAGTAATTTAAATTGGAAATTTCCAAGTTATCCATTAGCTCTCCCACTTTTATTAAGTGGTTTTACAATTATAAATGGTAATTATAATCCTCTATTTCCAATTGTCTTCACTTGTATCTGCACATTATTTTTTTTATTTATTATGGCCACTCATTGGGTTAATCAAAAAGGTAAGTATGGAAAATTTATTTTTATAACTTTGGTATCTGCGATGTTTTTGGATAAAAATTATCTATTTGTTCAATCTGATCTTTGTGCAGATTATCCTTTGAGTATTTTCGTAGCAATTGCGTGTTGTTTATTTTTACAAAGACATCGAAAACATTATTATTTTTATATAGGTTGTACGTTATCTATAATGTCTTCACTGAAAAATGAAGGTGTATTGATATCCCTAGTTTTTATTGTTATATTAATTGTCTATAAATTCAATGGAGAAAAAGTAAATTTAACTCCTATTTTACTTGCATATCTTATATTTTTCTCTCCAATGATTATTTATAAACTCAATTTTACTCTCACTCCTAATGATTTTGAATCTAATGAAAGTTTAGTATCTAAACTAATACATAAAAATCCTAAAATATTTATGAATGAACTTTTATTAGTTACTAAGTATTTTATAGAGTTCCAGTTTGGATTCCAAAAAGGTATATTGTTATTTTTCTCTTACTTTTTAATAGTCTATGGAGATAAAAAGCAAAAGACTCTTCTTGTTTTTTATTGGATATTAGTTTTTATTTACTCTGGTATCTTTTTAACTACATCCCTTGATATTGAAAAGCATCTAAACAGTGCCTACCATAGAATAAATGTTCATATGTACCCAATTTTATTTGTTGCACTATTTTATAACATAAATACTCTACAAAGGTGGATAAATGAAGTTATGTATATAACCAAAATTTATCGGAAATGATATGAATAATACTGATAGTCATTCGAATAAAAAAAAAATTATTAATCTAATACTTATTTCTCTTCTCTTCATTCTTATATCAAATAAACTAAATGCATCTTTGAAAAATTTAATTAACTCAAAAAAAAGTCAAAGTTCAATGATTAGTTTATTAGAAATTTTTCCCGATAAAAATTACGATCTTGTATATTCAGAACTGCTCTTAATGAAAAAAAGTTTATCGCCTAATGATAACATAGTTTGTATGAAGAATAAATCTTATGATCATTTTTCACTTTCTTATCCTTTATCTCCATATATCTTAAAACCTTGTGGTTTAAAATTTAATATAAATGATAAAGTACTTATTTTTAAAATCTATTCTCTTGATTTTAAATCATTAAATTATAAAACTGATATAGTATATGAAGGTGATATTCTCACTCTCTATAACATTAAGGAGTGATATGTGAAATTATTTTTAGTATTCTCCATTTGTTTTTATTTGATCCCATTCTTTATAATTTCTTTTATTCCTTATAATGATCCATTATTTTTCAAAATATCTTATTCGTTAGTATCAATATCAATAATATATATTTTCGTAAGAAAACTTAATTTTAGAAGGTATTATACTATTTATTTTGATAAAATAAAAAATAATAGTATATTTATTCTGCTCATAATAGTTTTATTTTATTTTAATTTTTTAAGATGGAAATTGCAAGTTCATGGAATGGTAGATGCATACGTACTCTGGTCAGGTAAAGCATCTATTATTACCAACTTATATTTACAAAAGACAAATTTTTTATGGTCTAATCTTGATTGGAAATTTCCCAGTTATCCTATTGCTCTTCCCCTAACCTTGAGTGGATTTTCAATTATTGAAGGGAAATATAATTACCTATTTTCAAATATATATGTAAATCTAACGTTACTTATATTTATATATATAATTATCATGCATTCTGTCAAATCTAAAGGAGTTATTTTTAAAATAGTATTTTCATCTCTGATATTTTTTATGTTTTTAGATGAAAATTATAAATATATAACATCAGATCTCTGCGCTGATTATCCTGTCAGTTTATATATAGGTATATCATGTATTTTATTTTTAAAAAATAATAGTAAAAATAATCTAATATATCTAGGTCTATCACTGGCATTAGCATCCTCTATGAAAAATGAAGGGGTAATCATTACTATAGTCTTTCTCATAATTATATATGTTTATAGTGCTATTTATAAATTTATAGATATAAAATATATTATCATTTCATACTTTATATTCTATTTACCAACGATATTATTTAAAATGAATTATAGTTTTGTTCCTAATGATTTTCAAAATAATGAAGGATTATTATCTAAAATATTAAATAAAAAACCAGATACCTTATTTAATGAAATTGCTTATGTTTTTATATTCTTCATTCAGTACCAAGTTGAGTTTCAAAAAGGTATACTACCTCTACTTTCTTACTTTTTAATTGTATATGGTAGCAATAAACAAAAAATGCTCACAGTTTTTTATTGGATGCTTGTTTTAATTTATTCTTCTTTATTCTTATTTTCATCCCTTGATTTGAAAGAGCATCTTGACAGTGCGTATCATAGAATAAACGCTCAAATTTATCCGATTTTATTTATCTCACTTACTTATAATATTAAAATATTACAAGAACCAATCTCTGAAATGGTAGATATTTCTAAGAGGAGTTTTTATTTCCTGAAAAATAAATTATAATTTCTCTTCATATTTTAAGTATTGATTTCTAGATTTAGTGGAATATTATAGTTTACATTTTTTTTTACCTTGGAATAAATAGATCAATTAAAGGAGAAAGTTAACTAAAATTATTAAATTTTAGTTTTTGGTAACCACAATGTTTATAAAAATATATTTAAAGAAAATTTTAGGTGAATTAGAACTTGTAAAATTGGTGTATTTGTTCTCAAAAAATGGATTATATTCAAGCAAGTTAGTTTTTAAATCCTATTTGCATCTTTTACTTCTATTTATTTTATGTAGTACTTTTTCTGTTCAGGCTGCAGATAGGGAATTAGGCAAATTCTTTGTTACAGCAAAACAAGGATTGAATATTCGTCCTGAACCAGGAAAGGGAAGTATTGTTATTGTCAAAATGCCTCATGGGGCACCTGTAGAAATTTTAGAATACTCTAAAGAAGAGGATGAAATTGAAGGAAACAAAGCTCCATGGGCTAAGTTGAAGTACAAAAAATATACCGGGTGGGCATTTAGTCACTATTTATCTAAAGAAGCACCTAAATAATATATCCTCTGTTTGTAAAACTCAAGTACTAAATTTGAGTTTTACAAATGTATAATTTTCTAATCAAATATATTTCCATTTTAGCCTAGTGTAAATCTATATCATTGTGAATTTCATTGATATTTTCTAAAATAGATTTACAAATTCAATGTTTTAACTAAATTATCTATTATGAATTCAGGCAAAAAAAGTGCCAAAAGCCTCGAAATCCCATTTTTAACCTTAAGCCTAATTTTTTTATGTATGCTTCCAGTTACAATGATTGTGCCAGTTTTCAAAGATATCATAAAAGATAAGCTCGGTGGAGACAATCTAATGGTTTCCTACTTTATGAGTGTGGCCATGTTGGGTTCTTTTCTCTTCTCTCCAGTAGCTGGTTTTCTCTCAGATAAGTACGGAAATAGAAAATGGTTTATAACAGTGTTTTCTTTTTTTGATGGTGTCTTATTTTTCCTCCTATCCCAGACCAAAGATCTGGGGAAATTACATATCCTACGATTTTTAGAGGGTGCATGTCATATTTTTGTCATTGGGCTTCTCCTTTCTCTGATCGCTGACAGAGAAAATGACCCAGATTCTAAGTATCATAGAAAAGGTTTGCTTTTAGGCATTGCAGGAATGGTTCTTAGTTTGGGGGTTGGGCTAGGATCTCCTCTGGGTATTTTGGGCCGCAAAAATCCAGACATTCCTTTTTTATTTGCAGGATCACTTATGGTCTTTATAGGATTTGTATCACTTTTTTTCTTAAATGATTATGAATTCCACTATTTTAAAAAAATTAATTTAAAAGATTGGTTAAAGGCATTTAATGAAAATCGTCTTTTAGTAGTACCATATGCTTATAATTTTATTGATAGATTTACTGTTGGTTTTTTCGTAACTAGTTTCAATTTGCATTTGAGAGAAGATCTTGGTCTAAGTTCTGGGCAGGTTGGAATTTACTTATCTTTAGTGCTTTTACCTATGAGTATTTTCTCTTTGCCATTTGCACTCTTATCTAGGAAAACAGGAGCTACAATCTTAGTGATGTTGGGCTCTTTGGTTTATGGAATTTCTTTGTCAATCTCAGGCTTTATTTTAGATACTAGTTTATTGGTTTGGATTCTTTTACTTTGTGGGATGGGGGCAGGGGTGATGTTTGTTCCGTCTATGATGATGGCGGCCTCTATGGCTAAAAGAGAGTACAATGCCTCCGTGATGGCAGGTTTCACTGGAGTAGGTTCCATCGGCTTTATGCTCGGTCCAATTTGTTCTGTGTTCCTTTTGGACTTTCTACAGAAAGTATACAAAGAACAATCCTTTGGATTGGTTTCAGCAGGATTTGGACTTTTAGAAGTTTTAGTTGTTCTTTTTACAGTTCCTATTTATAAAAGATTACGGGAGGCAGTATGAGTATACAGATCCAGCACTATTTTGTTTATGCTATAGTACTTACAGCTACTATAAAATTACTGTATCCACTTTTTCAATTAGTGTATAAAAAAATTAAATCATTACAACATCCTGAAAGTAAAGAAGATCCTTTTTCTTTCTATACACCGGTTTGCTCAAAGTGTGGTATGAAAGAAAAAACTCCTTTTGAAATATAAATCAATTATAGGAAGATTAAAGATGGTATTGAAGATCGATAGCAAAGTACCATATATGAATGTCTTACTATTATTGGCCTTCCTGCAAAAAGTCAGTTTTTGCAATTTTATTAGCAACAATCCTTGGCTTTTTTCCGCCTGCCGGCGGAAAAAGATAGTTTTTGCAGTTGTGTCATTATTTATAATTATATTTATAAGTTCTGCAATACACTCTGAAGAAAGTATAGGATGGAAAGAAAGCATAAGGATCGCAAATAAAAATAATCCTGCTTATGATGCTGAGAAATTAAATATAGAGATAGCAAGATCTGAAGTGATAACCTCTAGCTTACTTCCCAATCCTAATTTTAATAACCAAGTAATTGTTAGAGGGGAAGGGCAACCTATTCGTAATGTATATACATATCCTCAAGATTTTAGTGGAAATACAATTGGTGTAGGCGGGAGAAAGGAACCATTTCATCCACTCAACCGTCAGGATTGGTTTCAATTGACAATGAAGATTCCTGTTGCAGGTCAAAGACAATTTGCAATTGAGCTGGCTAAGAATAACTTACGGGTTGCACGTGAAAATTTAAAGGAATTTCAAAGAAATTTATTTTTTATAACAGCAAATAAATGGCTAGATGTTTGGTTATCTGGTGAAAAAGTAAAGTTGTATGAAAAAGCAAAAAAGTTTTCTTCAGATCTCTTGAAGGTAAATGAACTAAGACTCAAAAATGAAGTTATCACAAAAACTGAATATTCCCGAACTCAGATTTTAGACCAAAAATACTTAGCACAACTTTCTGTAGAACAGGTGAATCTGGCAAATGAAAATCGTAAATTAGGTGTGCTACTTGGAACAGATAAGGAATTTGTAATACGACAATCTGATCTAATAGATATTCCTATTCGTGTTGATTCTGAAGAAGAATTGTATCGTTACTCATACAGTAATCGACCAGACCTTGTATCATACCTAGCTCAATTGGATTCAGCCAGAAAAGAAGTAGATTTAGAGGAATCATTTGCATACCCTCAACCAGAGGTGGGATTTATTTCCAATCCCCAAAATGGTGAAAGATATTATGGAACATTTCTTACATTGCCATTGCCTGTCTTTAATAGAAATCAGGGTAATATACTCAAATCTAAGTCAACATTTTCAAAGAAGCAGGAGTATTTAAAAAATGTAGAATTAAATTTACGAACCGAAATTAGAAATAGCCTTGCGGAGTTTAAAATTGCAAAGGAAAACTATGACAGATACAAAGAAATTTTTGAACTTTCTGAAAAAGTGTTAGAAACAGTAAGATATGGATATTTAAAAGGTGGTACTACAATCGTAGATTTTTTAGAAGCACAGAGGAACTGGTTAGAAACACAAAGCCAATACTATGACTCACTTTGGATTTATAGAAAATCTTATATTCAATTATTATATGTTTCTTCTCGAATATTAGAGGTAGATATAGAATGATTTCTTTTAGATTATTACTTCTAGTTATATTTTTAATATTTAATATTCTGTGTAAAAAAGTACAGTCACAGGTGGACTCTATGGCAAATTATGATCCACCCAAAGTACAGGAGGGAGGAAAGTTTATCGAATTTTCTAGTAAGCATCCTCAGCTGGCTCTTTTTAGCTACTCACCTGTGAGGAGAATTGAAATAGATATAGATTTAAAGGCACCTGCTACTGTGATTGGAAAAGTAAAGAATGCAGAGAGAATAGGAGGGCAGCCTTTAGTTCTATTTGCTTCTCCAGAGCTTACAGGTACATACTCTGCATATATCCAAAATTTACTCTCTATACAGGTGGCTAAAACTAATTACAATCGAACAAAAGATCTTTATGAACATGGTGCATCTACAGGAAAAGAGTTGAACGACACTTCAACTGAATTATTTGCTAGGGAAACAAACCTTGCTGAGAATGAAGCAAAGCTTCGTAGAGAGGGATTTTCTCCGGGGGATATGAAAGGTGCAAAGTCTGGTACGGTTTGGTTAGTCTCTGATCTACCTGAAACAGAAATAAATGTACTACGAAAAGGATTAAAATGTAAATTAGAGTTTCCATCTTTACCTGGAGAATCTTTTGATGGAACTATAGAGGCACTTGCTGAAGTTTTAAATATTGAAACAAGAAAAGCTAGGACTCGTATTATACTCTTAGATAAAGATGACAAAATAAGGCCTGGAATGTATGGAAAAGTAAAATTTCAGGTAAGTCACAATGGGCTAATGGTTCCTAAGAACAGTGTGTTTAGTTACAATGCTAGATACTATGTGTTTATAAAAAAAACAAATACATTATTTGAAAGAAGGGAAGTAGAAATTTCCTCTGAAACAGATGAGTTGATTGAAATTGAACGTGGTTTAGAAATAGAGGAGTCTATTGTAGACTCTAATGTGATACTACTTAAAGGACTCTCCATTGGTATCTAAATCAACTGCAAGAGTAACGTTAAGATTTATACTAAAAAGAAGATTTTTACTTCTGATAGTCTCTATTTTATTTTGTTTTGCTGGAATTTGGTCATGGAACCGGTTAGAGTTTGAAGCCTATCCTGATATAGGTGATACAGAAGTTAGTATTGTAACCAAACTTTCAAGTATTTCAGTAGAAGATATGGAAATGCAAATTACCATTCCCATAGAAAAAATTATGAATACTGTTCCAGGTGTTGTATCTTCAAGATCTAGAACTATCTTTGGGTTATCAATTGTTAGCTTAATTTTTGAAGAAAAAATGGATATTTACTTAGCCAGACAGATGGTATCTGAGAAACTGGCTGCACTTGAACTTCCTCCAGGTTCTGATCCTCAAATATCACCCATGACATCTTCAGTTGGTGAAATCTTTAGGTATGTTATAGAAGGTGATGATGTGATACCTCTATCAACTTTGAGAGAAATTCAAGAATATATTGTTGTCCCAAGGCTTTTAGTTGCTTATGGGGTTGCGGATGTAGTAAATTTTGGTGGGCATATAAGACAATACCAAGTAGTTTTAAATCCTATTCAGCTAGAAAAGTATGATATAAGCGTAGAAGAGATAGCAGAAGCAATTCAAAAAAATAATAGGAATGCTGGTGGAAATTTTCTTGTACTAGGAATCAGTAGGATTAATATTCGCGGAATCGGAAGGATTGCAAAACTAGAAGATATTGAAAATATTGTTGTACGAAATAGAGGTGGCGTACCTATTTTAATCAAAGATATTGCAAGTGTAGAAACAGGAATTAAACCTCAACTAGGAATTCTAAGTTATTTTGATAAAAATAGAAATAAAATTGTTCTTTCTGGAGTTGAGGGGATTATATTGCTTAGAAAATTTGAAAATCCTAGGCGAACAATAGCTGCAATCAATGAGGTAATACAAGAACTAAACACATCTATTTTACCGAAAGGGATAAAAATTCATCCTTTTTATGATAGGAGTGAGCTTATCAAAAGAACAATTAATAATGTATTTCGAAATCTAGTATTTGGTACGATTATTATTTTTATTTTCTTTGGTTTTATCCTCGGAACATGGAGAGGAGCATTCATTGGAACTCTTTCGATTCCATTTGTTGTTCTTTTCACTTTCTTTTGTATTCATGTTACTAAAACACCTGCAGTACTTCTATCTCTTGGATCTATTGATTTTGGGATTATTGCAGATGCTGCAACTGTCACTCTAGCAACTTATGTTAGGCAGTATGAAAATTTAATGAAACCTGAACTCCCTTCTTTGCGTTATAGTACGATTGTTCAATCTTACTACCAATCAAGAGGTAAAATTATATTTACTCTTTCCATTCTATTAATTGGTTTAGCGCCAATATTAGCTTTGGATAAAGTAGAAGGTAAGTTTTTTATACCATTAGTAAAGACATTCTTTTTTGCTATAGCTGGATCAATGTTTTATTCAATTGTCATACTTCCAATTCTAATTTTTATCTTTATGAGAAAACAAATCCCAATAAAAGAGAATCCTATTCTTGAAAAACTCCAAGAAAAGTATTCTGAAGCCTTATGGAAGATTATACAAGCACCAAAAAAGTTTCTAATAATATGTTCAATTCTACTTATGACAGGGTCGCTTTCATTTGTACTACTTGGAAGTGAATTCTTACCTGAGATTGATGAAGGTTGTCTCTGGATGAGAATATATCTTCCTTCTGGTGTGTCACTTGATGAATCTAAAAAATATTCTGAAATAGTACTTAAACAACTATCAAATTACCCTGAAATATCTGGAGTACTCACGCAGTTAGGTCAGAATGATGATGGAACAGATCCTTTTGGACCCAATCACATAGAAGCTTTGGTTCAATTGAATCCAAGAAGTTTTATTAATTTTGGTGGTGATAGATCTAAAAAAGAGTTAACCGAAGAAATAAAAAATGTACTAAAATTTTACCTTCCTGGGGCTGCTTTTTTAATTACACAGCCAATTTTAGATAATACTACAGAAGTAGCAACAGGTACTTCTGCTAATTTAGCAGTTTTGATAACTGGAGATTCTCTATATGAACTACGAAATATATCTAGGCAAATTTTACTATTAGTCAAATCTATAAGTGGTGCCTCTGAAACTTCTATGGAGCAAGTAGATCAGGAACAAACACAACTCTTAGTGGAAATAGATAGGGATGCAGCATCTAGGTACGGAGTAAATGTTTCTGGAATAAACCATATACTTGAAACAGCAATTGGTGGGATGCCTGTTAGCTATTTATATGAAAATGAAAAGAAATTTGAAATAGTAGTACGATTTACTCAAGAAAGTCGTAGTACGCCTGATTCTATAGGAAAAATAATGGTAATTTCTCAAAGTGGTCAAAAAATACCCCTCTCGATGGTTGCAAAAATATACCTTAAAGATGGAGATAGTATCTTATTTAGAGATTCAGGTAAGCGTCAAATGATTGTAAAAACAAATATTAGAGGCAGGGACAATGGAAGTTTTGCAAATGAACTCCAGGATAAAATACAATCTGAAGTATTCGTTCCCAAAGATATTAGTTTAAAATTAGGGGGCGAGTTTCAGAATTTGGATAGAGCCAGAAAAAGTATGGCAATATTAATACCATTAGTAATTGTACTTATATATGTATCTCTATTAATATTGTTTCATTATAATAATAAATATGTGATAGTTGTAATGTCCAATATTCCAATAGCACTTTCTGGTGGTTCTATTGCTCTTTATATAAGGGGAATGAACTTGAATATATCTTCCATCGCAGGATTTATTTCTCTAATTGGTATTTCAATCATGAGTGCTCTTTTACTTGTGGGATACTTAGAGAAAAAAAGAAAAGGTGGGATGCCTCTTGAGATTACAATACGATTTGGAGCAGTTACACTATTCAAACCTAGGATCTTAGTCAATGGCATAGCTATCCTTGGATTTATTCCAGCAGCACTCAGTACCGGCGTCGGTACAGATTTTCAAAGACCCCTAGCAACAGTGATAGTAGGTGGGCTGAGCTTGTCGGTTGGTTTTACAATTTTTCTAACTCCACTTTTGTTTTATCTAGCAGAAAAAAAAGACAGTATTTTTAATATACAAAAGATATTTAAATCTTACGGAAAGAAAAAGGTTCTCACATGAAATTTCAATCCTCTTCATCTAGATCTTGGTGTGCTTTAATAATTAGTTCCATGGAATTAAATCCTCAGGATCTTACAACTTTAACAGGTATTACACCAGAATATCTTCACCCTGCTGGGATATCAGATTCGGGTGAATCTTTAAAAGGACACTGGCAACTCAATTCTACAATTTCAGAAGAGCTACCACTTGAAGATCATATCTGGGATATTTTAAAAAGGATTGCTCCCGTAAGAAAAGAAATAAAGGAGAGTATTGAAACTGCAGAAGGTATTTTTTACTGCTCCACAGAAATCACAGACTCTGGAATAGGAGGATTCCAAATTTCAAGTAGAGTGCTTAAACTTATTGGAGATTTAGGTGCTTCCCTCCAAATTCATCCCTTTAAAACATCTCTCTAAAACCAAAATTATTAGTTGTCAAATTGGCTAGTATTAAAGTATATTTTAAGATTAGCCATGGTACCTTTTAAAAAACCTAACTTAATCCAAATTTTTCTTTTTTTACTAATTATACTGCAAACTTATTGTTCTTCTCCTAAATATATTGAACCTGATTTCAATGCTATCTCTGTAGATAAAAAATGGTCATTTTATACACCAGATAAAAACGGAAGAATTGATGTAATACATGCAGATATCTCATCTAAACTCCCTTTTTATGAAAAAGGGGAACATTTTTATTATCGAGTACTGTTCCAGGATCGACCACTTTTAGAATGGTCACCTCTGGGGATAGAGTATGGCAAAGAAATATTTTATTCTGATTTAACATATATTTCTCTGAGGGATAAAATTGCTGAAGAAGCTTACATTCTTGCACATGGAAAAAAGAGCTCTGTTAAATTGACATACAATGAGTATGTATTTACTCTGAAAAATAAAAATGAAAAATACATAGAATTTGTATTTCACTTACAAAATGATGGAGTTGCATTTCAATATCGTATTCCAGCTAGGGAGGCTATTCCAGCTTCTGGGCAGATACACAAGGAATATTCAGGTTTTCGATTCCCTCAGAATACCACAGGATATATGCAGGAGTACCAAGAAGCTAGCAAAGTTAGTCCAGCATATGAATACTTTTATACAAAATTGAAAGCGGGAGAGAAAGATTCAGGCAAAGCAAGCATTCGTTCTATTTTTCAGCCTCTAGTAGATTTTACAGGCCTAGTCATCTTTGGAAGTGATGGATGGGCATTCCCTGCATTATTGGAAACTCCAAACAAAGACTATATCCTTCTGACAGAAGCAGGGTTAACCCATCAATACGCAGGAACTCATCTTCAGGTAGATTCAAAAAATTCTCTCTACACTATCGACTTTCCGGCACAAAAAGAAGGTCAGGGAGTTGGTGAACAAGTACCCTTTGTAAGCTTGCCATTTCGTAGTACATGGAAGGTGATTGGAATTGGGGGGCTAAAACAAATTACCGAATCTACAATTGTCACGGATCTCAGTGAACCCTTGCATCCAATGTTTAATGGTAAGATACCTGATTGGATCCGACCAGGAAAATCCTCTTGGGATTGGTGGAGCTATTTAGAGACAGGAGACTTGAATAGACAAAAAAAATATATAGATGCAGCTAGTGAATTTGGATGGGAGTATGTACTAGTGGATGCAAACTGGAATAAATGGAACAATGGAAATCCTGAACCTCAAATAAAAGAATTGGTAAAGTATGCTAATGAAAAAAATGTATTCGTAATACTGTGGTACAATTCTGGAGGACCTACAAATTTAGTTATGGAAGAGCCAAGAGATCTCTTGTATGACAAAGAAATCAGACGTAAAGAGTTTGCAAAGCTAAAAGAGTGGGGAATTAAAGGATTAAAAATTGATTTTTGGCAAAGTGACAAGCAGTCTACCATCCAACAATATCTATCTGTATTACAAGAAGCAGCAGAGTACGGATTAGTAATTAATTTTCATGGAGCAACAATGCCCAGAGGATGGGAAAGACAATTCCCAAATCTTATGACTATGGAAGCTGTGAAGGGGGCTGAATGGTATAGGTTTCCTGTTTTTCGTGGACCCAATCCAAGTGACCATGTCTATTATGCTTTCACAAGGAATGTAGTTGGTCCAATAGATTACACACCTGTTGTATTTGAAACAGCATTTGAACAACAAAAAATAGGTTACGCACATTCCTTGGCGCTTTCCGTGATTTTTGAATCCGCAATCCAGCATTTTGCAGACAATGCGGATAGCTCTGAAAAAGGGTATAGACTTATATTTTCAAAATTTTCCTTCATAAAAGAATTTATGAAAAATGTACCAGCATCTTGGGATGAGACAATTTTTCTTACTGGGCATCCCGATACTCACATAGTCTATGCCAGAAGAAAAGGGAATACATGGTACCTTGCTGGAATATCTTCAGATAATAAAAAAGTAAAAATTCCACTCGATTTAGGATTTTTAGGAACAGGAAAATATTCAGGGACTTTCATATCTGAAAAAGAAAGAGGCGATATTCTGGAGCTAAATTATTTAGACGTTTCAAAGGGAGATGTTAAGGAGATAGATTTAATTCCCTATGGAGGGTTTGTCATGAGACTAAATATGGAATGAAATATCCAAATTTCAGGTATTTAATTTAGATTTATTGGTTTCTTAATTTTCAGAGATATGCAAATGTGGAAGATATAATCATGCCAAATAAATTACAAGAATTTATAAGAAAATATCTATCTATATTTATATATTCTTTGTGTTTATTCTTTTACTTGTATTTATACAGAAAATTTACGTTCGAATTTTCAACCATGGATTGGGATGAAATAACCTATATGATTATAGGGCATGGGATTCGAAAAGGTTTAGTCCCATTTGTAGATCTATGGGATATAAAGCCTGTGGGAATTTATCTGATATATTCTGTTTCATCTTTTTTATTTGGTTATACATTTCTTGCAATTCGATGGATGACCTTACTTTTTATTCTTTTAGGTTCCCTTGGGATATACCTTAATTTAAAAAAGTACAACAATAAAATAGGGATGTTGATGGGCCTTGTTTATGCTTATTGTTTTTTCTATTTTCAAGCGGGGCTTTCTGGAAATACAGAAGTTTATTTTAATGCTTTTGAAATATGGTCTATTTATTTTCTACTCAATACTTCAAAAAAGTATTTTAGCGCATTCTTGTTTGGAATTTCTTTCATTGTAAAATATATAGTATTTTTTGATGGACTTCTTATATTTTTTACATATATATTCATATCAAAAAATATACCAACTATTAGCTCCAAAATTAAAAAATTATTTCAATTAGGGTTGGTTATTGGTATCCCATTTTTCACTATATTTTTATTTTATTTTTTAACCGGGCGAACTAGTTTTTTTATTGATTCAATTTTTGCTGTGACGGGTAGGTATGGGAAATCCCTCTCATTTGTTAATAAATTAGTATCATTTATTACCTTTTTTAAGGTCTTCATTCCTTTCATTGTATTTATTCTGGTCTTATATATATATAAAAAGAATCATAGAAAAATATTATCTAAAAAGTGGATAATATTTATAGTATGGTGGGCTGCTTCTTGGATTGGTGCTACCTGGACAGGATTTTTATTTGATCATTACTTTTTAGGTACATTATCACCTTTGATTTTGTTGTTCGGTATCACTCTTTCAAAATTATGTCCAAGAAGATTTACAACCCATTTTTATTTTATATCAATTCTAGCTATCTTAGTCCATTCACTTGTAATTAGAAATAATTATAAAAAACAATTAGATCTTATTCCAGATGTACCAAAACAAATAGCCAATGTAATTTTAAAGGAGGGGAATGGAATGCTCTTTGTTGCATCTGGAATTCATAGCACTTATATCGCACTGAACCAATTACCAACTGTAAGGGTAGTCCAACCAGTAAATTATATGAATCCAGAGTTCTCAAAAAAATTTCAAATTAATAACGATGAAATTATGAGTCAAATCTCAGATGTTAAATATATCCAATGGTGTAAACAATATGATCTATTAAAAGCAGGGGAAGATATCCCCGATGATTTAAATAAAGATTTGGTTATTAAACTTTCTAAATTTATGAAAGATAAATTTATTTTAAAAGAAGAATTCCCAATGGATTGTAAATTGTATTATAAAAACTAATTATTAGATTCAATTTTATCTATTCCAAACTCTTCTTTTACTATAAATATTGTTC
>JACCDP010815197.1_pt1 | contig 16447 bp, 23 predicted proteins | sample 7445841 | NCBI WGS metagenome assembly JACCDP01 (sample SAMN15323441, study PRJNA562643) | freshwater metagenome | isolation source: river surface water | place: USA:Blue River Watershed | collected 2017-08-17 | reverse complement strand
TATAAAATGGAACAACCCCATCATATACACCAACCGCTTTATTTATAAGCTCTACATTTTTTTTATTTTTGAATTTAGTTTTGAGAAGCTTAAACATATCAATATCTGCTTCAAAACAATACACAAACGTATTTTTAAGATTGGAATAACGCAAGGTATCAGTACCATCATATCCTCCGATTTCTATTATTATGTTTTGAAGCATTTATTATTTTTTTGGATAAAAGTATGCACATCCAACTTTAAAGTTTTTCGATTCAGCATTATCGTTTACTTCAAATTGATAACATCCTTTACCATATATATTTTCTATTGATTCTTTCACACATTCAAAGTTTAGTGCCTGCTTTGTAATTGAATTACCATAAATAGTTTTCTCTGTAATAAGATTTTGTTCTCTGATGTAAGAAAATCCCATATTATTATCAAAATCATGAATAATAATGATCGGAGTATATCCAAAATCTGATACTATTTTTAATTCATCTAGAATTGGAAAACTATTTAGATTATGTGCATCTAAATAAAGAAAAAATTTATCGTGATTTATTTCTTTAAAAAAGATAGGTAAATATTTTTGAGATGTTCCTAATTCAATTGTTATTTTTTTATTTGTGATTAATTCATCATAATGAATCCATAAATCCTTTCTTATTTCACAGCTATATAATTTATTAAAAAATGGATGTAGAGTTTTTAAAGTTAATCCTTTACCAGTGCCAGTTTCTACAAATATATCATAACCGAATATTTGTTTTAACCTAAGTAAGGTATCAACCATTATGGAATCAACTCCGAAACTCATAATATCTTTTTTACTTTTTCTAAATCTTGATGATGAATAAAAATAAGAGCACTTTTTCTATTACCATTTATAACCTTTTTTATTTCATGTGGTCTATCACTTTTAAAATAATATGGTACTCCTTTTGTTTTATTTACAATTTCGTAAGGATTATATAAAACATACTCACCCCCATCGTATTCATCGTTAATATGAAACCCTAAAACGTATGCTCTATTTTTATAATCTCTTTCTACGCTATCAATGTGTAAATCAAAATAGTCTCCTTCTTCATAATTGTGAATGAATAAATAATTAGGTCGGTTTAGTAATTTTTCACCGGTTTCCAACTCAAACCAATCGTATAATTTTTTTGAAATTTCATAACAATTATTGCATACGCAAAATTTATAGCTCCTATCCTTTCCTACTCTGGTATCAGATTCTTGCCAAAAATTACTTAGATAGTTTAATTCTATTTCGTTATATAATACCATACTATTTAATTAACCAATCATTTAATTTTTCACCTAAATATTTATGACCTTTATTTGATAAATGAGAAGATTCTCCATCTAAAAATTTATTTTTGGTAGACCACTTTAGCATAGAATATTCCCCATCTATATTAAAAAAATTTCTATTTTTAAGTTCGGTTAATTGACTAGCGTTGGGTATGATAGGCCAGTACATTAAAAGAAAATTATTTTTAGTTTTTTCTAAAAAAGATGTTATAGTATCTAATTGATATAATAAATAATTAAACGATTCAATTTCATCAAAATGATATTTTAGATACAATGAATACATACTCAACATTTCATTATAATCTAGCCCCGCATTTCCAAAAAGTTTTTTTGAAATTGGTAAGTTTATATTCAATTTTTCAGTATTAATATCAAATTCGATAAAATCAGATTTTTCATTATAATTTGGTATTACATTAAAAAAATTAGGTTGATAATTTACCCATTTCTTATAATATGTATTATATCCTCCAAATCGATGCAACCACGTTAATTGTATTATTATATTTGAATTTACTATATTATTATTAGTAACATAATCATATATCTGATAAATAATATGAGAATTACTTAATCCTGGATATGAAAGAGATATTACATCGTGTCCACTTTTTTTTAAGTGTTCTCCGTAAGAATTTTTATCATATGAATATGAGCATCCACTTATTATAATTTTACTCATAATAATTTTAAAGGTTTTTCTATTTTTGAGTAATCGACATCTTCAATTGTAATTTCTATTTTTGATTCACATCCTTTGCTTAGATTATTTGTTTTTCTTAAAATAACATCAGCTAACATAGGTTGTACTCCAACCGAGTAGTGAATATCTTCCTCATTATGAAATCCATTTTTCATTAACCATTTAACATATCCATCTTTAAATTTTATATTTACTCCACATGTCAATAATAAATCTGTATATTGAGATTCTTCTGCAAAAATATAAAATATGGATACACCTTTGGATATTATATACTCAAACAATGGGGATATTAATCCAAATAATCTAAAATTATAGTCTTCGGAATTATTTAAATAATATTCTACTAATGATAATACCCCTTCATTTTCTTTTAATATTCTATTATATGCATTTTTATTGTAAATTTTTTTATCATATATCTCATTGTAAAGTGTATTGGTAGATTTTATTTCTTTTTTAGTTTTATCAAAAAAACAACCTCTTGATAAAAATGAAAAATTTATAAATAAAATGTCTCCATCTTTATAGTTTTCAATATTCTCTAATATTTTTCTAAAAATAATTTCATTTGATAAACCACCGGCGGCGAATGAAGTATAATCATATCTAATAATACCTGCCATGTGATGACAGAAATTTCTATTTGAACCATAATATTTTACAGTGCCATAACTATCCCCAAAATGAAATAACTTTCCCATATTAAAATAGTTTAGGTTTTACATTTATGTTTTTTTTAAACTCATCTATAATCAAATCAATTAATGAATTTTCTTTGTAAAGTTTTTCAATCATTTTTATCCTACACTCATCTACCCATTTTTTACATATTAAATAATTGTCTTCAAAGTTGGCTAAGAAACTTTCAATAAAATTCTTTATCAATAAAGGATCTGCTTGTATTTTTTCGCTATGAACTAAAAAAGGATGAGAATTAACCCCTAATAATTTTTCTACTATTTTAAGTGGATAGCTGTGAGTTGATATAAATGGTATCCCAGCTAAAATAAATCCTATTGTTTTTTCTGAAAGGTAGTGTGATGAAAAATCATTTTTTACGAATGCCCAACTTTCATCCAATATTTGCATTTTAGATAATGGTAGTAATCTAAAAAATAAATCCAATCCAACTCTTTGTTTATTTATTAACTTTAAATTATCAAAATCATTATCTCCTTCTAAGGAATTAAGATATATATCGGATACCTTTCTTTCGTATTTTATATATTCTTCGGATTCTTTTCTCGCATCCGACCTTTGAATAAACAACTTTGGATTATTTATTTTTTTTAATTCATTTAGTAAGAGTATCCTATGATATTTGTATGCTCTCATCGAATAACACAAATCATATTTAAAATTTAGGCTGTCGAATATGTTTTTAAATTCGTAATACCATCTTATTTCAGCATGATTATTCCAATACCACATTGAATTTGAAAAAGTATAATAAAAATTTGGATACTTTAATTCAATTTCATCTTTTAAGAAAAACTCTTCGGTAATAATCTTACAATTGTTAAGTTTACATAATGATTTTTCAACATCATGTAGGAGTTCAATATGATTATAATAATCTAAATTTTCGTATTTATATAAAGTTTTTTCTCCATTAAAAAAAGTAAATATCCAATTTTCTCTGTTAGGTATAATATCGGTTAAATTATACAATGTATTGTTTACTCCATTATTTATTTGAGATGCAATCCCAATTCTTTTATTTTCACCTACCGAATTAAATTTTTTGTCTTTTACACTTTGAGAACGCGTTGTGTTATAATCAATTAAATGATACCCATCTTCTTCATTTGATAATTCTGGATTAAATACTAATTCCAAATCTATGTTTTTATATCTACACTTTATTGTTCCAATTTCATCATTGATATCAAACACCCTATCAGTTGTATTGTGTGCAACTAAATAAAAAAGTTGATCGGTAAAAAAATGATGTATATATAATTTCATTAGATTACTTTTTTTGTCGAAACAATTCTATACTTACCATTAATATTCATATGATTATCCATAGCAGTTTCATCAAATTTTAAATAAAAGTATTTGCAAAAACTTTTTAAATTATTTTTTTGATTGGTAAGATATAAATCCTCATAAAAAAATAGTGGTATATCATTATTTTCTGAGATTTTCTCCATCAATTCTCTTTCTTCTTTTATTTGATTTATTATATCAAAATTTAAATTAGTATTAATTTCTTTATAATAATATTTGGAATTCCAATTTCCAGATAATTTTGCGTTAATAATACTTTCGGTTTGTGAGTATATATCCTTTCTTGCTAATAACCCAACTATATCAAAATTTTTTATAAAAAAGGAAATAATATCATCATATGATTTATTTTCAAATTCAGAAGGAAGAGATCCTTTTCCTATTTTATTTTCTATAAAAATATTCGTTTCATTTAATATATCACTTAGTGTATGTGATATATTTGTATCTTTTATAGCAGTAGTATTAAATGGTTCTCTATATACTTTTACCTCACTTTTGTTTGAATCTCTAATGAATCTAGTTAAATTCAAACTTCCTGTTCTTCCTTGTGATAGTAATAATCGTTTCATTATAATAATTTTTTTACTAATGAAGTTTGTCTTAATTTATTTCTACTATCAATATAGGAATAATCTAAGCAAATTTGCTTGTCTTTAACGCCATCTCCATAATATATAGATTCATAAGTATCTACTGGTAAATTAAATTCTTTTCCTAATTTTTTAATATAGTCCTTTTCTATTAGTAGGTCATCTATTATCGGCTGTAAATCTATTTTTAAATCATAAACATATTTCATTTCAAAATCATTTCCACTTTGTAAAGCAGCAATTGATTCGGCGTGTTCTATTACATTATCTCGTGTAAGTAGAATTACTTTTTGAAATTTGGGGATAAGTTCTGAATAAAAATTAAAACACTCATCGAAATGAGATGATGATATGCCTCCTAATTTAGGAGATTGGCTTTTTATTTGATGAAATATCGTCTTAACAACTACATCTTCAATCTTAAACTTTTTACGTTGCACTCCCCACGGAGAAAATGGTTCGAATACTATCTTAAGATTATAGTACTTTGCAATTGCCTTTTGTAATGAGCTAGAACCACATCTAGCTCCTGAAATTATTAAAAAATCCATAACCTTTATTCAACATTTTATGTATGTTTTAACTTTAAATATTGTATAAAATTTTGGATAATTGTATGAAGTTTTTGTTTCTTTGTAGAATCTAATAAAATTATCGTTCTATTATATACTGATGTAGATGGTACGGATTTATATTTTACAGGTGTTTCCATTTTTAATTTATTTATTATGTACTAAAATATTATTAGCGTAAAAATTGTGATGAGGTGCAACGCTCAATAAATTGTAAACAGTTTGATATTCTTCTAAATGGTGAATTTCTTTTACTATCGTTTTCGAACCATTTACATTTAATGCAACATCACCTAAACTTAAATCTTTAGCCTTTATCCAGCCTTTTTCTAAAATAAAGAATGGGTGTTCAGCAGTTGTCGTAATTGTAATATCGGATTCGAATTCTAATTTAACTATATTTTTTTCTTCATGCTGCTGTAAATCTCCGACAACAGATACTTCATTTAGTTGTGTACCTTCATTATAAGATAAGATATTTTCACCAATCGTTATATCTTCAATATTTTTGTGTGAACCATCTTCTAATGTAATTTTTGTTCCTGCAACAAAACACCAGTTGTGGGTAATTATAAATGTAGTATTTAAAAAATTATCCACACCCGCAATTAAATAAGTATCCACATCCTCAACGTCAATTTCTACTACTTTATGAGTATCCTCATCTAAAACATAAAGGTTATTTTCATCAATTGTTATGGTGTTGCCCTGATTATTTATGAAGAAATCGGTTGCTGGATTAATTCTCAACGCTTTTTTGTACACCATTGAATCAGTGTCACTTTGGTACACTAAAAATGTATTAGAAACCGATGAATAAATTGTATCACTTCCAATTTTAATTTCATTAATAATATTATTCTCTACACTAGATGTAAATACATTTTCTACAAATGATGATGTTGTGTACGAACCACTAGGTAAACTACTTCCACTATTTGACCAATTAAATACATCTTCCACATTATCTCTAAGAGGAGAACCACTTATAAAGTATGATTTTACTCTATCACCAACAACTATATTTTGAATTTCTTCAGTTGTTTCATCATCCATTAATATTTCATGAGTACCTAATATACCACCTTTTACTTTAAGAGGAGTTTTAGTGAAATTAGTTGCAAATTCATAATAATGCTTCGGTGATAACTCATTATCAATTCTATTCGAATCTATTTCATTTGATAGCCCAACTGGTAAATCGAATATCGATTCAATTTGATAATCTAACAAAGATATTAAATCTAAATCATTACCATAAACTATTTTAAAACTTCTATATGAGGTAATTTTATTATCTTCATTTATACTACTTGAATGGTAGTGATATTTCTGAATCATACCTTCATCACTTCCAATTGTATTAATAAAATCATCTATTCTATTCTGAGTTGGTAGAGTTGAATTTCCCAATTTGTAAAATAAACCCTGCTTTCTTCTTTCTACAATTGTTTTAACTACAAAATCGGGAACAGAATTACTATCATTTATTGAGTATTCTAAGGTATTATAAACACCTTCTAATGAAGATGAGTGGTAAAACTCGGAAACCGAACCCGTATCATCATTATCTGCAAATAATTTTAATAATCCTAATGTACCCTTCGCATATTCAGAATCTAATATAGCGGATTCGTCATACGCTAATCTTAATACAAATGTATCCGCATCTTCTATTGGAATTGTTGGAAATATATTTGTTTCCGCAATGATGTTTCTATCAAAAGATGTTATGAATTGAGCAGAGGAACTTACCTGAGATTCTAAATAATCAACAAATGGTTTATGTATCTCTTCTTTATAAACAACATTAAGTTTTGTTATGTTGTTTTCGGTTAATACATCAAAAAATTCAGTAAAGTCAACCAAAGAGATAGCATTTGCTAAAAAAGCAGTATCCGTATTTATTTCTAATAACCTTTCGTTACCATTACTATCCACCACAAAATCGGATGAAAAAACTATTCCTTTCATATTTTCTTATTTGATTATAAATATATATTTTTTATGTTTTATATCACCGTTTTTTTAGTTTTGATATCATCATACTCCAATACAGCTAAACTACCGGCGTAGACGATTCTTTCAATATTAGAATTAGGGTTTAATTCCGGCTTATGTAGTAATTTAGATGAAAACATAATTAGTTCACCAACTTTGGGTAAAAATGAGGTTTCTGTTCCATTATTTGTCTTAAATGATAGTTTACCTTCATTCTTTTTTAAATTATCTGGCATTTGGATATAAAACACAAAAGTCCAATCAAAACTTTTAGTTATGATATCATTGTAAACATGTGTATGAAATTTAACAAATTCATTTCTACTATCGGATATATATACCCATTCATTGCTGTAATATGGTATTGAATTATTATAGCCTAAGAAATTAAATATCTTATTATATATTTTTTTATTAAGAATTGAAATAGTAGGAGTTTTAATATTGATATAAGTTTGAGTTCCTGCGGTATCGGATGTGGGGAGTGAAATTCGCTTACTAATTGATATATTTAAATTAATATCTTTTATTAATTGATTAATATCAATATTATTCAATTTTGTTTTATAATATGAATTAGTATTATCAATTTTTATCTCCTTAAATCCCATTTTACTTTGTCTTATCTTTTAACCCATACTTAATCCATTTATACCAAACTCTTTCGTGCAGATAATATTGAATAGGTTTATATATCAATTCAGCCACTCCAAATGCAGCACCCACCTTAATAGAGCCACTTACCCACCACATTATAAGAAATCCTATTAAAGTACTTACAATACGATATGATATGGTTTTGGCTATATGTCTTTTAATCAACGGCATACTCTATAACCTCCCCATCGGTATCCATATACCCTTTTCTTATCTTAGTACCACTAATCAATTCAACATCAGCAGGTGGATGGTGGTGTATAACTTCATACCCCACACCTCTACCATAATTTATCGATTCGATATCAGGTATAATCGATACATATAATTTATCCCAATTTTGTTGAAAGAATGATTCGTTTGATAAATCTTTTAAAACTTGCTGCGCAGACTTTGGGTTATTTTCATCAACCTCAACATCTCTTATTGCAACCCATACATTCTTTCCTTTATCCAATTGTTGGCGGATTAACCATTCATGTCCAGCGTGCCACGTTTGCCATCTTCCGATGAATAATGCGTATTTTTTCATATTAGTGATTTTAATTTTTGAAATGTTGTAAATTCGTCTTCATTTGTTGTATCTAAATCAATAAAATTCTCCAAAGGAGATTCATAATTACTAACATGATACCCTTCTCTTCCTCTTTCACTTTGGGTGTGTACATATATTTCTTTTATGTTATCTCCCATTTCGGTTTTAAAAGATTCCCTTTGATCACGATAAGGTGATACTAGAGAAACCATAACTTTAAATCCTTTGTGATGTAAGAATCTTGCCAAATTTTGTGCAAGTTCTATATTTTTTCTTCTACCCACTTCCGAATAATCTTTATTATCATAAATGGCTCTTATATCATCCCCATCTACTATGATAGAATCATTTGGAAAATGTGCTAACATCCAATTAGCCAACGTAGTCTTCCCTGCTCCGGGTTGTCCAGTAAACCAATATATCATGGGTACATAAATTTTAAAAGTTGATCATTATTTGTTTTAATAAATTTTATCCAAATATCCATATTATTAAAGTATTCATCTAAATACTTTATTTGTATCGAATTATACCAATTGAAATCCTGTTGTAATAAAAAATTCAAATGATTTAAGTATTCTTCTTCATTTAGTCCAAAAAAATAAATAGGAGATGTGAAACTCATTCCTATACTTTCTAAAAATACCTTAACCTCTGGTTTACCATAATAAATAAAAGGTAGAGCAGTTCTTAGTGGTTTATGTATTTTTTCAGATATGTGTGTACCCGACATTACTAAATGGGGAGCAGTTTCAGTTATTATTTCAAAATACGATTCCAAATAAATCCTATAATTAAAATGAGGAAGAGTTCCAACATGATTGATTCCAATTAATGATTTTTGAAAACGGACATCATCTGTCAAATGTGATAATGTAGGATATGTATCGTAGTAAGATGGATAATCAATATTAAATTCATTTATTTCACTTAATATCTTATTTTTATCTAATTTACATCCTTCAAAATCAATTAGATTGAACGATATATTACCTTCACTCTGTTTATTATTTTTGTATAAAAATTTTAATATTTCGAATCTAATATCAGAGTAGTGATTAACCAGAAACGTATATTTTTTCTTTATAGTTCCTATATCTTGTCTTCTAAGATATTTCCAAAAATCAAAAAAATTACGAACATATACATCATCATATATCCATTCCGAATTATTCAGAAATAAAACTTTATTCTCCTGATATTCTTCTATGTTAGTTGTTATAAATAAAATTTTCCCATCTTTAAATAAGTCAGTAAAAAAATTTATTTTATCTTTTGTAGTAGAGGCCTCTTCTCTGTAAAATGAAATTAAAAACTTATATATTGATAAATCATCACCTAATAAATTTTTAAAATTTGATAAAAATTTATCTTTATACCTATCATGATGAAAATTAAATGAATCAAATCCTTTTGGTATATTGATTAATCTTAAATTTTTATCAAATGTTTTATCTATTACTATACCAGTGGGTATCCTAACATTTACACCGGATGGAGATGATTCTAAATTTAGATTAAAATCAATGTGTATTCCTTCTAACATTTCTTTATTAAATTTAAAATATTCTCACCAAAATACTCATGCCCCTCTAAGCTATAATGTAAATTTTCTATTCCAACATCTTTAAGGGTATATGTATTACTTTCTATTTTTTTCGTTTCATCCCAATCTAATAAATTATTTACTAATTTATGATACTTAAATTCCATTATATTAGACATTCTATGATAAATTGAAAATCCTTTAAAATTAACGGCATCCATAAGACCTTTAAATGCTAATAATATGTTTAAATTTTCATAGTGTACTAAATATTCGGTATTTACTAAATTGTTGTAGTATTCAAAAAAGTGAGTAAATTTAGTTATATCTAATGGAATTTTATATTCATTTATCCAACTTTTTAAAGTATCTAAATCGGATAACCCTGGATTAAGAGTAGTTGTTAAACTTTTATATGTCATATCACCTCTATATGAATTACTCCATTGAGTTATACAAAGGGGATTATTAAATTTAAAAAATGTTCTCTTATCGTATGGAGTAAACTGATTCGTAGTTGGGTTTAGAAAAATCCAATGCTCATCATAAGCTTTGTAATCATAATTGTGAATATGGTTTTTAGTAGGGCCAACGTTAAAGAGGTAATACCATCTTCTTAAAATTGATTTATTAGATGAGCCACTTCTGGCAATATTTAAAACGGGAACATTTAACAATTCTGCGATTTTTACTCCCCAACTAAAAGAGCGGTCTAAAAATACTTCTGATTGTGAATGGTTTTTTAATTTTAACCATAAATCATAATTTTTACAATCATCTTTATATGTTTCAAATTGCTTTGTTAATCCATTTCCTTCTGAAAAGGAATCTCCGTTAATTATAACTAAATCGTAACTCATTATTTTAATACTAAGATTCTATTATTTTTGGTTTTCATTTTTTAAAACACATGATAAATGATTTGTGCCAACTAAATAATCATATTCAGTTCCAATGGTAGATTCTCCGCAATATTCGCAAATCCATTCACCTTCCATTGTAATTTCATAAGAACCACCCATATCATGAAGTGTTTCTACTTTAAATTGTTTTTTGGAAATCAATTCTCTATTAGATTCTCCAACTTTTCTTTTATAAATGGTCTTACCACCATCAGGTGATTCATAAATAGAACCAAATGGATTTTCTAATAAAAGTTGTTTTTCAATAAAATTTTCAACTGTTTCTTCATTCTTAATTTCTCCAATATGTTTCAATATATTTGAAAACTCCATATTGGTATTGAGGGATAAAGTTGCAACTTCATCCCCCATTTCCACTGTAATTTTAATTTTTTTCATTTAGGTATTTTGCTCTAATGTAAAGAATTCTTTTGTATTTTCCAAATCTGGTTGAGAAAAACTTTCACCTAAATGAATTTCCTCTTCTAATTCGTATCTTTCTAGAATTCTTTTTACGATACCACTTCTAACACAATCTTCTTTTGAGAATTCTACTTGATATACCCCTTCCACTCCACTCAATCGCTTCCATATATCATAGAATCCACTTTTTGTGTATGCAGGAGCTCCATTAGTTCTATATTTATCACATTGAGAAAGGTCTCCACATATTACCATCTTGCTATCATCTGATATACGCGTAACAAGAGTTTTTATTTGAGCAGGTGAAACGTTTTGTGCCTCATCCATAAAAATATATGAATTAGAAAAATTCAATCCTCTAAGGAAGTTTAATACCTTAAATTCTAACTTCCCTATCTCAATTAACCTATTAGTTTCTTTTTCTCCGATTATTTTATAAAGTATTCCTAATGATGATTCGTTATGATATGCTATTTTTTCCATTAAATCACCCGGTAAGTGTCCGAGCTTATCTTCGTTACCAACATCAACGGTTGGATTTATAATAACCATTTTAAATATTCCACTATTCCTCTGATATAATAGTTCTATTCCTTTTTGAATCCCTACAAATGTTTTTCCTGCTCCTGCCAATGCATGTGCCATAACAATTTGATTTTTTTGAGATTCTATTGCTTTGTAAAATCGTTTTTGGTTTTTTGTCTTAAATTCTATCGGTGTAATTAATTTTGGTATTCCTCCTACTACCTTTTGCTCTACTATTTCTTCTATTGTGTTGGCTGTAACTTCTAACTCAGTAGTTTTTCTTAATCCTTTAGATCTTACTTTCGGCATGATGATAATTTAATTTTTGTTAATCATCTGTAACCTGATTCAGCCTTACCAATATTAGTTTCTGAACCTCTTGATTTGGCCTCCTTCTTTTCATTTTTTTCACTTTAATCTTTTCTAAAGTATCTCTAATTTCTATACATTTTTCGTAATCTTCTCTTTGCTGAAAATAATTTATACACTCTTCCAAAACGGCAGTATATTCTTCAAATGGAATTAATATCATAGTGCGAGTGTACGCATCTGCGGCTATACACAACTCTTCACTTTTTTTAGATGAGGCGGATTTGACTTCGGAGAATAATAGAGAATATAGTTCATCTCTATTTTCATTTTTTTTATTCCCACTATTTAAGTATTCTCTCCAATTAAGTCTGTAATATATTCTCTTCATAGAATGTGGGTTATTACTACATATAATTATTATCCTCTTTCAGATTAAACAAAGGATATATATTATCTTTTTATCCTGCAGTTCCGGTGCCAGTATTTGTTCCTCGTGGTATTATTGAAGCAATAACCGGAGTCGGTCTTAGAGGTGGATTTATACGATTAGATTGAATAAGACTTTGTAATTTAGCTTCTGCATCTTTTTTAATTTGTTGACTAGCTTGATCAAAATATTGTCGAGATTGTAAAGCCCTATTGCTAGAATTTAAATTTTCAGTAGCCGATCCTAAATTTGAAGATACGCTATCTCCCAATGAAGAAACTGAATTTAAAATATTAGCGGGTGCATTAAGTAACGCCAATGGGTCTTTAAAGTTAATATTACCAATTCCATTTACTATCCCCTTTCCTTGTGCAATTAAACCTCCTACATTTGGTAAACTTCCCAATCCAGGTAATTGAGTAAGATTATCTAAACTTAGTTGCGTTGGTAAAGTAGGAATAGAAGGTAAATTAGGGATATCAGGTAAATCAGGTAATCTGAAACCTTTTTTCTTTATTTTTTTCTGATCTTTTACTTGTCTTTTGTTTTCCTTTTTTGTTAAAGTTGGATCTACTTGAGCAATCAATTCACCTTTTGCTTCTAAGAATCTCTTTTTAAATTTAAGTTTTCCTAAAAGGTCATCTTTTTTACCTTTAATCAATCCTTTGATATTACTTATTTTTCCATTGATAGCATCTTTAGAAAGAGCTGTTTTAAAATCTTTAAATTTATCACCTAACTTATTTGCGGTATCACTAAGGTTTGCAACCGCTGATTGGGTATTTCCATATATACTTCTTATACCACCTATTGCAGCTTTAGCAATTGCATATTGTGTTCCAACTTGATTAACACCTGCGATTATTTTTGTTAGTTTATCGTTTCTTTTAGGATCAGTAGTTACATTAGCTTTTATTATTAAAGGTTGGTCAGGTTGTTGAGGATTAAAATCAAAAACAGTTTTTACAGCAGGCGGAATAACAAATGAATAATCCAACATATTAGATACTTCTGGCCCATCAATCCATTGTAATAAAAATGTGGGAGATATGGTAAACCCATATAAAATACCACCATCTCTTTGTAAAAAACCGGCATCAAAATTATTGTATTTATCTACAAAGATTTGCCAATCTAATCTAACATATGGACGAGGAGATAAATCTCTATCTAATGTATTAATTACCTTACCTAAATTTGTTTCCCAATCTCTTATTAAATTTTCATAGGCAAATTCTGAAATGTATCTTATTCCATTAGAAGGGGGATGATTATAGAACTCTACAATATATGGGAAAAATGTGTTCGGTACAACAACTATATTTTCTACATCGTTATCAACTTTTACAGTCAATTTATTAATATCACTATAAAATCCAAATAAGGTAACATCAGTTTTCTTTGGGTTAGTAATATTTTTTACAATTATCTGTTCGGATGGGGTTGTTTGAACGGCTTCTCTTTGAACTACTTTTACGGGATCACCATATTCGATAGCGGGAGGTGGAATAATTGGTTTATCTCCAGTAGTTGGAAGAATTTTTTGAGTTATATCTTCTATACCACCTGTTAATTCTTCTTTCTTTTTACCACTCCCCTTAAAAGCTCCTAAAGCAGCTCCAACTCCTAATGAAGCTCCAAATGTAAATGGAGCAGCTAAAATGGAAGTTATTCCTAAAATAGCTTTACCAACACCTTTCTTAAAGAAATTTCCAATACTTTTAAATAATCCCATACCAATAAATATTTGATAAAGAATTATCTATGATTTGAGTTAAGAAAGTTAAGTAATTCTTTCGCATAAGAACGATGCCCCAATAATCCAGGATGAACATCATTGATATCCACTTCATCTACTATCCTACCTCTATTCTTCTCCGCCCAATTGTACGGTGAGCCAATCGGTAAAACATAATCAGAAAACATCTTTTCTTTTATGCCAATTAATTCATAATTTAAATCATCGGTGATATAAAATGTAATATCGTTAAGTTTCAGAAAAGATAAAAAGTTAATCAAATCTCTTGTCAATTTTTGAAATATTATCTTAGGATTTAGTGTTTCATTCACTATTCCCTTAAAAACTTGTCTTAAAGTATTGTTATCATCCGAATACCCTCTCTTTGCATAATCTCTACACACAAACCAATCATCTACTTTATTTAGTTCTGGATGTATTGTATAATTGAATAATAAGAAATCATCAAAAGTATTTGAATAAAATTCTAATCTCGTAAAATCAGCTAATTCTAATACGATTAATATATTCTCTTTATTTTCCCAATTTTCTGAAATAAAATTTTGAGTTGTTCTTATTATCCTCTCTATACCACCGCCACTTTGTGCATCATTTATTGTTTGTAAACGCGCATAATCTGCAAATATAGAAGGATAGGCAACATCTAATCTAGATTTCCAATATGGAACACCATACTTTTCATTATAGATTTTACAAACATCCCTTCTCCCATCTTTTAAATCCTTCTCATTTCCCTCCGCATCCAATTCATTCCACTCAACATCATTTTCAGTTTCTAAACCACCTCCTTGCGTAAAAGAGCAGCCGTTAAAATAAGCAAGATTATAAATTTGATTTAACATATTATTTTTTAACGTAAAAAGTTTCTAATAAAAATTTCTGCCTCTTATTTAAAAGTTCGATTGATTTATTGGTATCGGTGCTTGTATAAACCAATTCTCCTACTTTATTTATCGCCATTTTAAGATATCCCTTTTCGCTCAATTCATATATGGTATCGGATAACCCTTCTCTATTGAGTTTAAAAATTATTTCACTAAGTTCTTCAGTAGTTAAATCTATTATACCACATTGTTTATATTTTTCACTCATATTAGCCTGTAATGTGATTTTTAATTTAAGAGGTAATATAAAAGGATATTCTTCAAAAAATGAACCTCTCTTAAGCAGCTTTACAATATGCTCCGATTTTTCCTGTATCTCGTCTTGTATATCCATAACACTTTATTTTTTATAAATATAAAAAAACGGTGATAAGAATATCACCGTTTGATTTGACAGAGTAGGGGGGTATTTATTTTTTATGATTTGATATCATTTCTTTAATGAATAAAAAGTACCAATACGGCATATTAATTATCATACTAATAAAAAATATTATATTTTGAATAAACCCACTAATTACAATGTTTTCCTTTTTCATCTGCTTACTTACTGATATAATCATAGGTAGCATAAGAAACATATATACATTTAAAATAATCAATATCATATTACCAAATTTGAAATCCACCACAACTGCGGAGGAATGTTATCCATTGTTTTAATCTACCCAATGAAGTACCATAAGATGATTCTACCATTGTACCATCCGATGCTACAACAGGCCCATAAAGAATATCACCATACTCATATTGTTCATTTAAGGATGCCTGAACCTCAGCTGAAATGAATCTACCCGTTCCTGCTTCACACCACATACCCATAACAATATAAATTCTATCATCATCTTCGGTTAAGTATTCATTGTAGTTATTGGATATCAGTAACTCAATAGCATCTGCTAATTTATCACATTGCTTTTGTGTTCTCAACCCCTTACCATCATTTGAACCCCAATACGAAGTATCGTAATTCAATTTACCACTTAACATAGCTGCTTCCGATAGGGCTAGGATAGGTCTCCATCCCCACCAATTAGCTCCAAAATAATCACCTTCTTCAGTTTTTGGGTTTCTACCCGAAATATCTACTCCCATAATTTTATATTTTAAATTTTATTTTTTACTATATGCTTTTACAGATGGTAACCCGCTATATTCACAATACATTTCAATTCTTTCTTTCTCTAAAGTATTTTTTACATCTTCAGGAAAATAAACACCATCACTTTCCATGTCCGCTACGGTTCGTCTAATTGAAGAATACATTTTTTGTTTTTCTTT
>JACCDP010066425.1_pt1 | contig 16448 bp, 16 predicted proteins | sample 7445841 | NCBI WGS metagenome assembly JACCDP01 (sample SAMN15323441, study PRJNA562643) | freshwater metagenome | isolation source: river surface water | place: USA:Blue River Watershed | collected 2017-08-17 | reverse complement strand
ATCATTATTAATGACTCAGTTGTTGTAACACTGGCACCAGATCTTCTAACAAAATCTGATAGATCTACATACGGCCGGCCATTGATAATTGAATTTATCTCATTGTCGGATATGCCACCTACATCAGCTAAGGAGATGCGAAGTGCATAACCATTAGCATTTGGTAGTTGCAGCGATCTGCCAGTGCTCTTTAAATCTGGCGCGGTATATGTAATTTGGTTTTTGCTAATTACTTTTTCTACCACCACGGTGCGCTGAGATTTATTTACATCAACTCCCTTTATCTCAATTCCCCATTGTCTGGCATCATCGAGAATCAATCGCTTTGGATACATACCGGGATCATGAGTTAGTACACCCGCTATAAAGGCTGCGGTGTGATGGGTTTTCAGCCAAGCAGATTGATAGGTAGGAAGTGCAAAGGCGGCAGCATGTGCTTTGCAAAAACCAAAGGAGGCGAAGGCGCGCAGGATCTCCCAGATTTCCTGAACCACCTTTAAGGAAAAACCATTTGCAAGTGATGCTGGATAAAACCAATCACAAACCTCTTGTTGGCCATCTAATGTGCCAAGTGCTCTTCGCTTCTCATCTGCCTGCGCCAATGAAATATCGGTCATTACTGAAATTAATCTAATTACCTGCTCGTGAAATACCACTACACCTTCAGTTTCTTGCATGATGGCATCTAGATCTGGGTGAATACTTTTTACATTACTTAAACCATGCCTGGCAGAGAGAAATGGCCGGATCATGTCGCTCTTTACTGGGCCTGGTCGAAATAGTGAGATATCAATAATTAGATCGGTAAATGTACTTGGTGCAAACTTTCCAATTAATTCACGCTGTCCTGGAGATTCAATTTGAAATACCCCAAGTGTGCGAGTTGATGAGATGAGATCAAAGGTTGGTTGATCAGCTAATGAAATTTTATCAATATCTAACCTTTCACCCTCTACTCTTTCGATCTCGGCAATGGTGTAGGAAATAGCTGATTGCATCCGCACACCTAAAACATCTAACTTTAAAAAGCCCACCGCCTCTACATCATCCTTATCAAATTGCACCATTGGATAACCGCTGGCATTTAATTCAAGTGGGGCGTGATTGCGCAGACCAATATCTGACAAAACAATTGCACATGGATGCATTGATAGGTGGCGTGGCAGGCCATCTAATTTCTGGGCCAAATCAATAGCCATCTTTAAAATTGGTGTATCTAACTTTAAATTTTTAAGCTCTGGTAAATTCTCTAGCGCCTTGGAAATATTGCGGGCTCTGATGTGTGGCAGGGATTTGGCGATTAAATCAATTTCGATTGGTGAAACTCCTAGTGCTGCTCCGACATCGCGAATTGCATGACGAGATCGATAGGTCTCCACCATGGAAACTGTTGCTGCTCGCTTGCCATACCTTTCAAAGATTGCATCATAAATTTCGAGCCGCCGAGCAGATTCAACATCGATATCAATATCGGGTAATTCATTGCGAAGTGGTGAACAAAATCTCTCCATTAATAAGCCATGGGTAATTGGCTCAACACCAGAGATGCCAAGTAGGTAGCAGATCAATGAACCAGCGCCACTTCCTCGTGCTGCTACTCGGATTGATTTACTTCTAGCTAGATCAGTTATGTCGGCAACTGTTAAAAAATAGGATTCATATCCCAATGTGCGAACTGTGGCTAACTCATCAATTAAACGATTAGCAGCAACTACTGATTGCCCGCCAAAGTACTTGTTGGCTAATGCGACTTCACATCGCTCTTTTAATTGCTTACTTAGATCACCTTGCGTTTTGCCACCAACAACTGATGGTTCAGGCAGGTGAATCTTTCCGATTCCAACATCCTTTCTGGGATCAAGTGTTGCCATCTCAGCCCATTGCAATGTGGTTTTAATTAATTGGTTGGCGGTTAATTCACCAGCTGCTTGAGATATTTCAGTTGCCACTTGGTGCATCTGATTAATATCTTTTAAGTAAGCCTCGCTATTTTGTCGCTCTACATGACGCTTATGTAGCGGCACTAAATTGCGCGCGGAATCTAGGACATCAGCTAGTGGGCCATCACTGCGATTTAACATACGTACTGAATTGGTAATAACCGCTGGCAGATTGTTATCTCTGGCGAACTTCAACATGCGAGCTGCAAATGGTGTTGAGAATGAGCCGTCGCCACGGATGCGATGTGAAAGTACCTCAATGCCTTGCTGAAAAAAGTAATCCTTACTTGAGTTAAAGATTGATAGCCCTTGCGTTAATTGGCGAGCGCTGATTGCAGTTGCGATCTGTGAATCTGGTCCATGCATAGCTAACAATTTTTTACTGTATTGCAGATTCTCTTGTAATAGCTCGTGGGTTAATAAGCCGCCGGCAAAATTAACCGCGGTGAGAAGTTGATAAAGTGCAGGTAATCCACCATCGGAGGTGGCGAGCAAGGTAATTCGAAACTTTGGTTGGATAAAACTTAGATTTACCCCAAGGATTGGCTTAATTGATCCAGCTTCGCAAGCTTGCACAAATCTAATCGCCCCAGCCATATTGTCGCGATCGGTTAAGCCAAGTGAGTGCATGCCGAGTTCGGCCGCACGTTGTACTAGTTGATCAGCTGTTGCGGTGCCGTACTTAAAGGAGTAACCGCTGCAGGTACGCAGATGTACGAAAGTAGAATGCACCATCAAGATGCACGAGAGGTTGGGCGAATTCGCCAGTTGCCAGTTACTTCATCTAATTCGATTTCAAAAGTGGATAACATTCCAACAGGTGCCGCCTCTACCCGCCATACTGCACGTGGTTGATCATCGATCTTGACCTCAGTATGTAAATTGCCATCACTAATTCGATTCCACCACCCACCTGATTCGCTCCACCTTGATGTAATGGCATGGATATGAAAGTGATGTCCCTGGTAGATGAACTCAGTTGGCTCTCCGCCAGGAGCTATTACCCGAGGCGGGTTGTTTTGGGAGGAATTAGATTTATCGAACATATGTTCGAAAGATAGTCATGGGCGCTGACAGTGGTCAAGTAGCCACTGCCGGTGGCTATTACTGAGCGGTATAGAGGCAGACACACCCCACTATTAGTTGAAAGTTCAACTAATTTCACCTACCTTGTACGCAAGCGGGTCGATCTGGACCCTCTAATTTAAGGATGGTTATGGACATAGTTCTATTAGTTGGCCGTATTCTCTTTGCGTTGATCTTCATCAACTCAGGAATCGCTCACTTCACTAAGAATGCTGCAATGACAGGTTACGCCCAATACAAGAAGGTGCCATTGGCAAAGCTTTCTGTATATGTATCTGGCTTAATGATTTTGCTAGGTGGCGTTTATATCGTTCTAGGTTTCTACGCAGATCTAGGCGCTCTACTTATCGCAGCCTTCCTAATTCCAACCGCATTCCTAATGCACGCATTCTGGAAAGAAACAGATGCAACAGCTAAGCAAAATGAAACAATTGGCTTCTTCAAGGATCTATCTCTTGCTGGTGCTGCATTGATCATCTTCGCTCTTCTACACAATGGCGCAGATTTTGGTCCAAATGTAGGAACACTTCTTTTCTGGGCTAACTAATAGCCAAATAAAAGTAAGAAAACCGCTCCTGGCATATGTCAGGAGCGGTTTTTTTATGGAAGCATGCAGGCGTGACAACCACACTGATAATCGCCGCACTTCTAAGTGGCTCCTTTATCGGTGCCGTCCTTGGTTTTATTGGTGCCGGTGGGGCGATGATCACCGTACCAATCTTGATTTACATATTTGATTTCACTCCCCTGCAAGCAACTACTGCAGCACTTGCTGTTGTATTCCTAACTGCAGCAGCTGGTCTGATCCCTAAATTCAAAAGCAAGGATATTTTAATAAAAGAGGCCTTGACTATTTGGGCACTTGGCTTGGTTACAAATGTGGGCTTTGGTTCAATTGCGCAATCTCTGCCGGATACCTTTATCTTGATTGGTTTTTCACTTGTATTAATTGGCGCTGGTATTTCAATGCTGCGCGGACCAATTAAAGATCATCCAGAAAAAAAGATTTCACCATTTTATTTAATTCTTCTTTCGTTACTTATCGGCTCCCTTACCGGACTCTTTGGTGTTGGTGGCGGCTTTGTTGCGATTCCGATCCTGGTATTGTTCTTCCACAACTCCCAAAACAAAGCAGCCGGCACCTCTTTATTGATTATCTCCCTAAATTGCGCAACCGCTTTTCTAGCAAAGTATCAAAGTTGGAATTTAGTTGATTGGCACTATCCAGTAATTCTGGCTATTACTGGAGTACTAGTGGCACAGATTTCCTCAAAATTGGCACCGAGGGCACCTACTGTTCACCTAAAACGCGGCTTTGCATTACTGCTCTTCGTAATTGCAGCCTTTACCATAATTACCAATACATTGATTTAAAAGAGAGTTAGGGAGTAATACATGAAGTACCCACGCGCACTTGCCATGGAGTTTCTTGGTACAGCATTAATTGCAGTTGCTGTTGTTGGATCAGGCTGGACCGCTGTTTCAGTCGGCGCTGATCAAGTTTCATCATTGTTAATAAATGCGATTACTACCGGATTAATCCTGGCGATAGTGATTCGAATTGGTTTAAAGAGCAGCGGCTCTCACTTCAATCCAGCGGTCACCGTAGTAATGGTTGGACTTCGCAAGATGAAAGCTGAAAAAGGATTTACATATATTGCTGCACAAACTATTGGAGCAATTTCAGGCGTGGCACTTGCAAATGCAATTTATGAGAAAACAATCCTTGATGATTCCACAATAAGCAGATCTGGAACTGGTGTTTTCATTGGTGAAGTATTAGCAACCGCTGGTTTAGTTTGGATTGTGCTTCGCTTCCCAAAGAAGCCAGAGTTAGTTGGAATCTATCTTCCGATGTGGATCTTTGGAGCTATTATGTTTACTACCTCAACCGCATTTGCTAATCCAGCATTAACTATTGGGCGAATTTTCACCGGATCACCATCTGGAATCGCATCTGAATCAATCACTGCATTCATCGGAGCACAATTAATTGGTGCACTGGTTGCAGTTGGTTTGGATAAATTAATTACTCATCCCGAGGAGTAATTGAAATGAGCAAACCATCTGTCTTGTTTGTATGTGTTCATAATGCCGGCCGATCCCAGATGGCTGCTGCTTGGTTAACTAAATTAGCGGGCGATGCAGTTGAAGTTAGATCAGCTGGCTCTGCGCCAGCTGATTCAATTAATCCGGCGGTTGTTGAAGCGATGTTGGAGGTTGGAATTGATATCTCACATGAGATGCCAAAGGTTTTAACAACATCTGCGGTAGAGCAATCGGATGTAGTAATAACTATGGGGTGTGGCGATGCCTGTCCATTTTTTCCTGGGAAGAGATATTTAGATTGGCCATTACAAGATCCAGCAGGTCAAGGTGTTGCCGCAATTAGACCGATAAGAGATGAAATCAAGCGCTTAGTAGAGGATTTAATTACTACGCTCTAAAGTTAGATATATGAAGCTTGCGATTGAAAGATATGGCAGTGGTGAACCACTTGTTTTAATCCACGGCATGGGATCTGCAGCAACCGCATGGAAGCCATTAATTCCAAAGTTAACCGATAAATTTGAGGTAATAACAATTGATTTACCAGGTCATGGTAAAACTCCATTGGATAAATCCAGGCCGATGGATCCAGAATCACTCGCAAAATTAGTTGTACAAAATTTAACTGAATTAGAGATCAAGCGGTTTCATTTAGTTGGAAATTCATTAGGTGGGTGGATTTCACTTGAGATTGCTGCCAGCTATCCAGATCGCGTAATAACTTTAACTGGATTAGCACCTGCCGGATTATGGCTTGCGCCATTTACATCAAGGTATCCAGGTGAGCTAGCGGTGCGGTTGATGGCGAAAGGTTTAGAAAAGGTTGCACCTACAACTTTAAATTACAGGTGGGCAAAGAAGATTGGTTTTGAAACTGTATCGCCAAGATGGGAGCAGTTGGATTACCAAGTTTGTCTTGATGCAGTAATGGCGATGGCTAAATCTGAGGGCTACTTTCCTGCTTGGGATGGCATGCTAAAAAAACGATTTGAAAAAGATGTTAGTACTGAGGTTCCAATTACTATTATTTTTGGCGATACCGACCATACCTTGCCGGCAAAGACTTGTCAGGAAAGATCTCTGGCACCGCACCATGCAAAATGGATCATCCTGCCAGAGACAGGTCATGCACCAATGTGGGATAGCACCGAAGAGGTGCTGGCTGAGATACTTGAAACTAGCAAACTTCGTAAATGATTACCTTAATTTACTTTTGGCGAGTTAAAACTTTTGCAATTCCGGTAGCTATTTTTTTAATGGCTTTCCAGCGTGGGGCCTTGCGCAAACAATCTGGTGTTAAGTTTTTTAAATTATTAGGTACTGGTAAAGGAGTTACCTTTACTCCCCTAGATGCTGATGCTAAACGTTGGGGCATCCTGGTAACTATAGATGAATCGCAGATTGATAATTTTGAATCATCAATAGTATTGAAACAATGGCGAAAAATTGCAACCTCTGAGTACTCGGCAAAATTGCAACCAATTTCATCCCACGGTCTTTGGTCAAAAAAACAACCATTTACACCAGTTGCTGATACTTGGAATGGCAAGATTGTTGCAATTACCCGTGCTCGAATTAAATGGGTAGAAAATATTAAATTTTGGCGGGCAGTACCACCAGTTACAAAAAGTTTGCATGAGAGCCCAGGTTTGATTAATGCCATCGGAATTGGAGAGGCGCCAATCGGATTACAAGGAACCTTTTCTATTTGGGAAGATGCCGCATCGCTTCGAAACTTTGCCTACAAAGGGCAGGCTCATGCCAAGGCGATCACAGCAACCGCTGAAAATAATTGGTATGCCGAGGAACTTTTCGCACGTTTTGCACTTGTTGCCGAGTCGGGCCGACTACTTTAGTAAGGCACAATTAAGCCATGTCACTGCGTCAGTTTTATCCAAAACGAAATTCACGCAAAGCTGTCTCTACCCAGAAAATATTTGCACTTTACGCCGTAACAATTGTTGCGCTTTTATTACAGGTTTCCTACCCATTAATTGATGGTGAGGCACTGCGCCTGGTAACTATTGCAACGGTTTATTGGGCAGCAGGTGCGATGTTGCTTCATGCCTGGATTGCATATGGAATTACCTACGCGCTAACTCTTCTATCCATCACCTTTTCTTACGCATTAATTATTGAACAGATTGGCAGTCGTACCGGTTGGCCATTTGGAACATATGAGTACTCCGGAAGTTTGGGTTACCAAATTTATGGTGTTCCACTTGTTGTGCCTTTTGCCTGGATTATGTTGGCACATCCAGTTTTAATTGCAGCTCGAAAAGTTAGTAAAAATTGGGTCTTTCTATATGGCGGAATAGGTATGGCGGCTTGGGATCTTTTCCTAGATCCGCAAATGGTCACAGCGCAAAGATGGAGTTGGAGTTTTACTGGTGCGCATGTGCCATTTCAACCAATGATTCCTCTGTCAAATCTATTTGGTTGGTTATTAACTGGCATGGGGTTGATGGCTATTTTAAATCTTGTTCTCAAACATGATCGGCGCCGGGTTGCAACTTCTACCGCTGTGCCAGATTTTTTCTTAATTTGGACCTGGTTTGCCGGAGTGGTTGGAAATATCTTCTTCTTTGATCAACCAGGAGTTGCTTTAATCGGTGGCGTGGTCTTTGGTTTATTTTTGCTCCCATATTTATTCTTGCTGCGCTTTGGCCCACCAGCTACATTTTAAATTTTTAATTAATGCTACTAATCACCCTGCTTTCGACGATCGCGCTTTTCTTAACCATACTTAACTCTCTAACGATCAGAGTAGTAAAAAATAAACCAGCGAAAGTAAGTAAGAAGGTTTCGATTTTAATTCCCATGCGAAATGAAGCAGGAAATGTTGATGGCTGCCTGGAATCAGTTTTAAACCAAAGAGGTTTATCAGATTTTGAAATCATTGTTTTAAATGATCACTCAACTGATGCAACAGCTGAAAAACTAATCGCATATTCGCAAGTTAAAGTTATAACTGGAGCCGATCTGCCGGATGGGTGGCTAGGGAAGATTTGGGCCTGTCATCAATTAAGTCAGGTTGCTACGGGTGAGATCCTGGTCTTCATAGATGCTGATGTGCGACTAACTGAAGATGCTGTTGCCAGCACAATAAATGAGATGAAGGGCTGGAGTTTTATCTCGCCTTATCCAACACAATTATCTATTGGGCTGCCAGAGAAAATCTTCCAGCCACTACTCCACTGGTCATGGCTGGCATCGGTTCCACTTTATATTTCACAAAAATTCGGGATTAAATCAATGGCTGTGGCAAATGGCCAATTTTTTGTAGTTGATAAAGAGGCGTATGAAAATTGCGGTGGTCATGAAAAAATTAAGGCAGAGGTTCTAGATGATCTAGCACTTGCCCGATTACTGCTTTCTGCTAAATACAAAGGTGGTGTTGCCGAAGGTGGGCAGGTAGCAAGCTGCACCATGTATCCAAACTTTTCCCAATTAATTAAAGGTTATGAAAAATCTTTATGGAAGGCTTTTGGTGGAATTACCCGCAATATCTTTGCCTTACTTTTATTAATAGCTACCGGAGTATTCTCATTGGTTGCAGCAATTGCTGGATCTGAATTGGCAGCGCTCTCCTTTATCTTTATCTACTTAAGCCGCATAATTTCATCTATTAGATCAGGCGAAAGCGCAGCTACTGCAATTGCACATCCTGTAGCAGTTTTAATTTTGATCTATATCAACATCAGATCATGGATTGGTAAATTTCGTGGAAATTTAACCTGGCGAGATAGAGTCATTTCCTAATGGCAAAGATCTCGGTAATTGGCGCAGGTATTGGCGGGTTAAGTGTTGCAGCACGTTTGGCAAAAAAAGGTCATCAGGTTGAAATTTTTGAGGCAGGTGATCAAAGCGGTGGAAAATGTAGAACTGAGTGGTTTGGTGATTACGGCTTTGATACTGGCCCCTCCCTTCTAACAATTCCCGCTGTCTACCGAGATCTATTCTTAAAGACCGGTAAGCGAATTGAGCATGTACTTGAAGTAAAACCAGTTGATCCGGCATTTGCTTATCACTTTAATGATGGCAAACAGGTCACATTCCCAAATCTTTCAAATCCAAAAACTTATTTAGAGATTGAAAAATCATTTGGTAAATCTGCAAGTGATCAATGGAAACAATTAATGGATCGCGCAGATGTAATGTGGGAGGTCTCTAGAGGGCCATTTATTGAGTCTGAGTTAACCTCGATTTGGTCATTACTTAAGCGCAAAGATTTACTCTCACAACTTCGCCAAATTGCACCATTAACCTCACTGCGGGATTTAACTAAGAAATATAAATTAGATCCACATTTATCAATGATCGTGGATAGGTATGCCACCTACACCGGCTCAGATCCACGTAAAGCACCAGCGGTTTTATTAACAATCGCATATGTGGAAAGTGCATTTGGAGCCTGGCACATAACTGGTGGAATTGGAAGGCTAGCGAAAGCTTTGGATCAACGCTGCCAGGAGTTAGGCGTGAAAGTAAATTTAAATTCCAAGGTGGCAGAGATAGTTGTAGAAGATGACAAAGCCACTGGAATTAGGTTAGAAAATGGCGCTGTAATTAATAGCAATATTGTCGTAACAAATGCTGATTCAGAGATTACCTATAACAAATTAATTAAATCAGATGTAGGTAAGGCAAAAAAAGAACGCAGGAAGTTAAAGAAAGCCAGTAAATCACTAGCTGGCTTCTCTCTCCTGCTTGGTTTAGATAACTCAAAGGGTAAATCAGTTGCACTAGAACACCACAATGTCTTTTTTCCCGATAATTATGATGCAGAGTTTGATCAAATATTTGATCAAAAGATTCCGGTAACTGATCCGACTATCTACATCTGTGCACCTAAGGATGACAGCATGGTTAATGGCGAAAATAAAGAGGCCTGGTTTGTCTTGGTCAATGCGCCAAGGCATGATCCAAAAAATGGCTGGGATTGGTCAACAGGTGGTGAGGCTTATGCCAATCAGATAATTAAGAGATTAGATCAGCTAGGTTTAAATGTAAGTCAGAGATTAGATTTTATGAAGTTTCGCACACCACTTGATCTAGAGAATTATGCATTGGCGCCTGGTGGTTCAATTTATGGAACCTCAAGCAACTCAGCACAGAGTGCTTTTTTACGGGCAAGTAATCGCTCTAAAATTAAAAATCTGTATTGCGTAGGTGGTTCGGCACATCCAGGTGGTGGATTGCCATTAGTTGGAATCAGCGCCGATATTGTCGCTGAAATTATTGGTAAAGCTTAATTTAATTTTTTATAAGAAAATTTTGTAAGAGTTAGCAGGCTAACGGCCTGCATCATTAACCAGAGCAAGGCAAGCAAATTGATGATCTCTAGATTTAAAGTAAAGGCCACAAGTGCCACGAATAAAATCGATGCACGAACTGGGCGCTCTGCGATAGTTACAACCCCGAGATCTGTTAAACCTAAGCCAGCAGATCGCGCCCGCAAATACTCTTGAGTTGCCGCAATTAACAAGGCGGCTATTACTAGTTTTTGATCGGCGCCAATACTTATAAAGGTCAATGCCCAAAAGAGTTCGGTTATCCGATCGACAACTGAATCAAGCATCGCTCCCCACTTGCCACTCTTGCCAGTGATGATGGCCAAGCTGCCATCTATGCCATCACAAATTAAAGATAGAACCAAAAAAAGAATTGCCCAATTACTGAGTGCATTTAGATATAGCAGAATTCCAAAAAACAAACCAAGGATAGTTAAGAGATTTGGAGTTACTCGCAGTTTTGCAAGTGGCTTAACCAAAATATATGAGATTCCTAGCCAGCCTTTAACAACTCCCGTAATCTGCGCATCACCATGTAACTTGCTCCAGCTTTGATTAAACTCCTGTTTATTCATTATTTAATTAACCCTAAATTCTTTGCGATGGCAAGGGTGGATTGTGCGGAGTTCATTGTATAAAAATGTAAGCCTGGTACGCCGCGACGTAAAAGTTCAGCACCAAGCTGTGTTGCAATTTCAATCCCGATTTCCTTAGTGGCCTCTAAATCATCACTATATTTTTCAAATTTATCTGCAATAAAGATTGGCACCTTCATACCACTTAGCTCAACCATTCGATTTAACTGCTTCACATTAGTGATTGGCAAAATTCCAGCTATAACTGGCAGATTTGATCCTGCCTTTGCTAACTTATCAACAATCGCCTGCCACTTTTCGACCTCAAAGAAAAATTGAGTAGTTGCAAAGCTAGCACCTGATTTTTCCTTGACAAGTAATACTTCAATATCCTTTTCTAAGTTGTGGCCCGATGCTGGATGTCCATCTGGATAGGCACCAACGCCAACTTTAAATCCCATTCCAATTGCGAGTTCTACCAACTCTTGCGCGAAATTTAATCCACCTGCAACACTCTCCCATTTTGCAGTAGGCCCTCCTGCTGGATCTCCGCGTAATGCCAAAATACTTTCAATGCCAGAACTTTTAAATTGATTTAATATTTCAATTAACTCATCTTTACTTGCGCCGACACAAGTCAGATGCGCAACTGTTGGTATTGATGTTCGCTTTGTTATCTCTGAAGTAACTCGGATGGTGCGATCTCTTGTAGATCCACCTGCGCCGTAGGTCACAGATACAAAATCAGGGGCAAGCGGTTGCAACTGTGACAAAGCCGACCAAAGCCTGGCCTCCCCAGCCTCATCCTTTGGTGGAAAGAACTCTAACGAGAAGGAGCTTTGTCTAAGTTTTGAGTCCACAGCAGGCAGGGTACCGTTGCACCGTGAGTTTTTCGCCTTCTTCAGATGCTGTCAAAGATATCAATTTAATTCGTGATGAAATAAATCAAGCCTTAGGCCAATTTATTAAGGATGAGAACCAAGATTTAGCAAGAATTGGATCTGATCTAGATCCAGTGTCTGAGCATCTAGAGAAGTTTTTATTGGATAGTGGAAAACGGCTTCGTCCAATCTTTGCCTATATTGGTTATCTAGGTGCTGCGAAGAATCCAACACCAGAGATGGTTACCGCATTTGCCTCACTTGAATTAGTGCATGTTTGCGCATTAATTCATGATGATGTGATGGATGGCTCTGACACCAGACGTGGCGCCCCAGCAATTCATAGATCCTTTGAAAAATTGCATCGTGATAAAAAATTAACAGGCTCGGCAGAACAATTTGGAGTATCCGCTGCGATCCTATTAGGAGATTTAGCCTTGATTTGGTCAGATCAGATGTTGCACAACGCTGGCCTTGCTGATCAGCAATTAATTAATGGCTTGAAAATTTATGATGAGATGCGTGTTGAATTAATGGCTGGTCAGTACCTAGATGTTTATGAACAAGCACTTGCTTCACAAAGTGTAGAGCGCGCACTGAAGGTTGCCCGCTTTAAATCTGGAAAGTACACAATTGAACGACCACTTCACTTTGGTGCAGCGATTGCTGGAAGCCATCCTTCACTTGAAAAACTTTACTCCGATTATGGAATACCACTTGGTGAAGCCTTTCAATTAAGAGATGACTTGCTGGGCGTCTTTGGTGATTCAGCTGAAACCGGTAAACCTTCGGGCGATGATTTGCGTGAAGGAAAGCGCACAGTTTTAATGGCTATTGCAAATGAAAATGCTGATAAAACAGAGCGAGAACTTTTTGATAAATATATTGGAGATCCAAATCTAACTGGGGATCAGATTTCACAGCTGCAAGAGGCGATTACTAAAACTGGCGCAGTTAGCAAGGTAGAAGCGATGATCACCGAATTTACCAATCAAGCACTTGCCGCACTAAGCCACAGTGGCCTATCCCCTGTAGGAAAAAATCTACTAACTGCAATGGCGAGCATTGCAACTAAGAGGAGCACATGACAAAGAGAGTTAAGGGTCCAACTGATCACGTAGTCGTAGTTGGTGCCGGTCTTGCAGGTTTAAGTGCTGCGCTTCGATTAGCTGGTGCAGGTCGCAAGGTAACTGTTGTCGAGCGCGAGAGTGTGCCTGGTGGTCGAAATGGTTTATTAAACAAAGGCGGCTACGCATTTGATACTGGGCCATCTGTTTTAACGATGCCAGATTTAATTGCAGATGCACTTGCTTGCGTTGGTGAAGATATAAAGGATTGGTTAGATCTTGTTCCGCTATCCCCCCTTTATCGTGCCTTTTACGCTGATGGATCTCAATTAGATGTACATGCTGATACAAATCGGATGCAGGATGAGATTGCAAAAACCATTAGTCAATCGGAAGCAATTGGCTATGGAAAGTATGTAGATTTTGTAACTAAGTTATATAAGTATGAGATGAAGGATTTTATTGATCGCAATATTGATTCACCACTTAATTTGCTAACACCAAATTTGGCAAAATTAATTGCGTTAGGTGGCTTCCGAAGACTTGCACCAAAGGTAAATCAATACTTAAAGGATCCTCGCACCCAAAAGGTTTACTCATTTCAGGCAATGTATGCCGGTGTAAGCCCGCAGCAAGCACTTGCCATCTATGCGGTAATTGCCTACATGGATTCGGTAAATGGGGTTTTCTTTCCTAAGGGTGGAATGCATGCAGTACCTCGCGCACTAGCAGGGGCTGCAGAAAAACATGGTGTGACATTTAAGTACAACACAACAGTTACGGGTATCGAGAAAAGTAATGGTCGAGCAACTGCGGTTCTAACTGAAAATGGTGAGCGAATTGCGTGTGATGTAGTTGTTCTAAATCCAGATCTACCAGTTGCTTGGCGTGATTTGTTGGGCAAGGAGCCACTTTCAGTTAAGCGACTTAATTACTCACCTTCATGTGTGACTTTATTGGTTGGTTCAAACAAAAGTTATGATCATTTGGCTCACCACAATATTCACTTCGGAGAGTCTTGGGATGGCGTATTTGATGAATTAATTAAGAAAAAAACCTTAATGACCGATCCAAGTATTTTAGTTACAGTACCAAGCAAAGATGATCCGGCATTAGCACCTGCTGGAAAATCCTCATATTACGTACTATTTCCTACTCCTAACCTTTCAGCAGATATTGATTGGAAGAAGATTGGGCCTAAGTACCGTGATGAGATGATTAAAGCATTAGAAGAACGCGGCTACACCGGCTTCGGTGATTCCATTGAGGTTGAGCAGATGACAACACCTCTTGATTGGAAAGAACAAGGCATGGAGATGGGTGCGCCATTTGCTAGTGCTCATACATTTTTCCAAACCGGTCCATTTAGACCAAGAAATATGGCAGCTGGTTTTGAAAATGTTGTCTTTGCTGGATCTGGTACTCAACCAGGAGTTGGCGTACCGATGGTTTTAATCTCTGGTCGCTTGGCAGCTGAGAGAGTTGTTGGACCAGTTAAGTAATAATGGATGAGTTAACAGCTGCTGGAATTACAGATCCAGCGCTAAGAAAATCCTATGCTGAGTGCAAGAAATTAAATGCCCAGCACGGTAAAACATATTATTTAGCAACACTTTTACTGCCGCCTGCTAAGCGGCCATTTGTTCATGCCTTATACGGCTTCGCTAGATATGCCGATGAGATAGTGGATGATTTAAATTCAACTTTAAGTGATGAAGAAAAAGCTAAAGCGTTAAAGCAATGGGGCGATGGCGTTTTGGCTGATATTAAAACTGGTCAAAGCCATGATCACATCGGTGCAGCATTGGTAGATACTGTAAAAAGATTTAATATTCCTATCTCCTACTTTGAAGCCTTTTTAAAATCTATGACAATGGATTTAACGGTTACTGAGTACCACACATACGAGGATTTACTTGAGTATGTATATGGATCAGCTGCGGTAATTGGTTTACAGATGGTGCCAATTCTTGGAACACTTAATCCCGATGCATATGCTGCGGCAGAAAAATTAGGAATAGCATTTCAATTAGCTAACTTCATAAGAGATGTTGGTGAAGATTTAGAGCGCGGCCGGGTTTACCTACCTATTACTGAATTGCAGGCGTGCGGTGTAACAAGAGAGATGCTTGAGGATCGGTTGCTCACTCCGGAAATAAAAAATGCTTTGCAATTTCAAATTGCGCGAGTTCGTAAATTACAAAAGGAAGCAACTCCTGGAATCGCCATGCTATCTCCTGAAAGCAGAGCGTGTATCGAGGCGGCAAGTGAGCTTTACTGCGGAATTGTTGATGAGGTTGAAAAGATTAATTATGAAATTTTTGAAAAGCGGGCGAAAACATCTACTTGGCGCAGAATCAAAGTTGCGCTACCAGCATTCATAAGGGCTCGCAAAGCCAGAGCCTAAATTTACTGGCTATACTTTGAAATACGGGAGCTAAGAAATTTGGCTGAGAGGATCTGAAATTCAGATCGACCGGGTGACCAGTTCGGTAATGCGAATTGGAAAGGAATCTAGTTATGTCATTGTTAGAAATTGCAGCATTTATAACCTCCTTACTTGCAGTCACTCTTGGAGTTTTAGGCACACGCAATACCTGGATCTGGTGGAATCTTGGCAGTATTTTGTACGCGGTTCTTTTTTTCCAATCAGAGTATTACGCAAGCGCTGCTCTTCAATTTATTTTTATTGGCGCCGCATTCTGGGGTTGGTTTGGTTGGGGTAAAGCCGGAGCGCTGCCTCGTAAATCAACTAGCAAAGAGCGGATTATTTTCATATCTGCATTAGTAATCTCATCATTTGCCTTGTATCCACTTCTTACCGAGATAGGTGCAACCTCATCAGCAATTGAATCTTTTGGCTTTGTGGGCAGTGTTATTGCGCAAATTTTGATGGTGCTTCAAAGATTTGAAGCCTGGCCATTATGGCTAGTAGTTGATGCTGCATATACCTATCAATACTTCAAAGGCGAGTTGTACTTAACCGCTTTTCTTTACTTAATCTTTACAGCATTGGCTGTGTGGGGTTGGTATCGATGGCAACGCGAAGCGAAGGCGCATGGATTACCAAAATTTATTAAGTAACTTATCTGAACTTTCATCTGGTCAGATCATCGCAATTGATGGTCCGGCCGGTTCTGGTAAAACTACATTAGCTAATCAATTGGCCGCTGATATTGCTGATGTAGAGATAATTCATGTCGATGATCTATATCAAGGTTGGAGCGATGCATTTTCAGCCAGGCTAACCGCATCTGTCATCTCGCAAATTCTGCTACCAATTTCGCAAAAATTGGATTTTAATTATGAGATCTATGATTGGCGAAGTAATAAATTCCATAAATCAAAGCTTGTTTCCAAGAGTAAAATTTATATTTTGGATGGGGTTGGTGCGGGCCAAAGGCAGTACCGACCATTTTTAGCAAAGATTATTTGGCTAAATATCTCTGATGAAATCGGTTTGTCTCGAGTTTTACAAAGAGATGGTGCTGGAATACTTTCACCTATGCAGCAATTTCAAAAGGCACAAAAACTCCATTTTGCAACTGATTTAACT
>JACCDP010590495.1_pt1 | contig 16450 bp, 13 predicted proteins | sample 7445841 | NCBI WGS metagenome assembly JACCDP01 (sample SAMN15323441, study PRJNA562643) | freshwater metagenome | isolation source: river surface water | place: USA:Blue River Watershed | collected 2017-08-17 | reverse complement strand
ATTCAACTTTAAAATACAAAATATATTCTCTAGTTACACCAACATGTTTCGAATCAGGAATGAACCCTGAAGAAATTAATCTTCATGATTTTGTAGTTAAGGCAGAAGATTATGGAATTCCTCAGACACGTCATAGAGTTATATTGCTCGGCGTTAGAGATGACATAAAAGAACGCCCTGATTTATTAAAAAAATATAATGAAAAGATTAATGTATCAAATATGATCAGTGATTTACCTAAACTTAGGAGCAAACTAAGTAAGCAAAAAGATGGTGATCTTGAATGGACAAATGTCTATAAATTAAATCTCTCATCTTTATTAAAAGAGGCAAGGAAGGACAAAAATTTAAATAAACTGGTTGAATGCTTAAAAAAATATTCTGAGACCACATGTATTGAAGGCAAAATTGATATCAAGAAAGATTTAAAATATAAGGAATGGTTTTATGATAAAAAATTAATAAATGTACTTAATCATGAATCACGATCACATATTGCAGGAGATTTAAAACGTTATCTTTATGCAGCTTGTTTTGCATCTGCTTATTTAAGATCTCCGAAAGGGCATAATGATTTTAATTTGAATGGTCTAAGTCCTAATCATAAGAACTGGAATACAGGAAAATTCTCTGATAGATTTAGAGTGCAATTATCTGAGTATCCTGCAACCACTATTACTAGCCATATTTCTAAAGATGGTCATTATTTTATTCATCCAGATCCTTCACAATGCAGGAGTCTAACTGTAAGGGAAGCAGCCAGATTACAAACTTTTCCAGATAACTACTTTTTTCAAGGAACTCGAACGCAACAATTTCACCAAGTTGGTAACGCAGTCCCACCAATGCTTGCACTACAAATTGCAGCTATTATTTATAAACTTTTTTAAGAAATTATTTTTAGGACAACTCAGGAATACTAGTCTTTATTGGTGAATATTCTCTATTTTTTATTGATTCCCAACATTCAATTCTCTTAGCCCATTCTGAAATCATTCTTCCATTTGCTGATTTATTTAGAGCATCATTAATTTCTGCTGACCATATTCTTAATTGTTCCTTTAACTGCTCTGATAAGTCTTGGTTAAGCCAAATTTTATTGAAGTCTAAATTACCCTTAGTTAATTCAGCAAGAATTGATATCAAATATATAGTTATGTTTCCTTGAAATGCAGGGAAACCAACACTTCTGACTATTGATGTTGCCCTTTTAAAAAGAATTGCTTTGCCAACCATAGCTTTAAAATCAGAAACTGTAGGTAATGGTGAAGTTATTCCCTTATCTTCATCTACATCTTTGTCAAGAGTCTTCATAAATTCAATAAAATTCTTTTGGGCTCCTAAGCTCGCAATATAGGGTTTTCTGTCCCATGTATTTAAGTATTTTGCTAGATCTGTTTTAGTTATTTTTCTAGAGGTAGGAATTACAACTTCTCTAAGCCTTCTTAGTTTAGCTGGAGAGTCACCCTCTCTTGCGAGAGTTGTTGTGTAGCTCCCTGAAGCTCTTTCATAAAACCATTTACCTACCCCATCTGGGCAATAAGTTGTTTGAGCAATTTTTTCAAGCTCAACATGGAACGGTTTATTGGCTGAAAGATCAGATTGTTTAACAGTATTTTGTGTATTAGCGTATTTGGATATATCAGAAATTAATAATTCCTCATCCTTTATTGAATGTCCTTTTAGAACAACTATTTTTGCGGCTACTCTAACTTTTGATAAATCAATTTCTGGGAATTTCTTTTTTTGGAAATATATTGATGCTGTTGTTTGGCCGCCATTTACAATTTGCATTCCTTTTAGCCATGATAATCCGGGCCCTCCATCGCTAGTTTTTCCTAAATTTGCCTCATCAGCAACTATAACTATACCGTTGTTATATGACATAAATTTTTCGGGTTCATTTCGCAATGTTTCTCTTATTCCTTTATTAACATTTCCTGTTGAATTCAGGTATGAGCGTACATTAGCTTCCAAAAGTCTTGCCCCATATTTTTCGTATAGGAATCTCAGAGCTTCTCCCGGAATTGCCGTTAATATAAAATCGTAATTGTTCGATTCTCCTTTAATTGGTACACAAGGCAAAGGGGTTCCACAAACCTCTGAAAAATTTACAACTAACTCACCCCGAGCCTCTCCTTCCATTAAATGTCTATATAATCTTTCAATATCCATAACTTCGAGGCGGATGGTTTTACCTCTTACTTCTCTAGATTTAAAATTTTTGGATTTTGCAATTCTGTCTGTTAATACATATATGCGAATCTGAGTTAAGTTTGAATAGCAACTCTCAATAGCTAAGGCTGGTTCATAAGCGTCTTTAGAAGGCCCTATATGCTTTGCAAGTTTACCTTCTGCACAGAGTGTTAGGAATCTAATGCATTGCTCAGCTGCATTTTTAGTATCTGTATCTGTAATATTTGTTAATTCATTTTTGTTATCAAAGATACATATAAAAAGATCTAATTGATCTGCATCATCAGAAACTGCGTATCCATTTAATTTGACTTTAGCATTGCTGATTTTCTCGTCAAAATAGCAGGGGATGGCGTCAAAGGTCATTCCTATGTCAAACATGTGTCCCATAACTTTTTCTGCGAAAATATTTTCAGGATAAGGGAAAGACTCACTAGGATTTGCTAATCTGTCTGTTATTTCAGCGTTTATTTCATCATAAAGTTTACTTAAAAAATCTTTTAATTCCATTTAACTATTCCTAAGTTGAGAAATTGCATCTTCAAATTTAACAATGCTTGAAGTAAATTTCGTAAGATTAATCTGATATTTTGCTTTTACAATTTCGGGAAGTAACATTGGCTTAATAATTCTAGGAAAATCCTTATTAATTTCAAATGAATCTATCCCTAATAGATTAAATCTTCTAGTATATTCTCCCGACATATCATCATAATATCCAGCATGAAGAAGTCTTCCGTTAAACGCGTCAAGTGCAAGCTTATCGATTGTTATTAAGCATCTAAGTTTTTCAATCATTTGATTCAAATTAATACCATCCTCTGCTAGTTCCAATCTTACTCCCATTAGGAAGAGTGGATTTATTAGAGTATTATCAAGTTGTTCTAGAGAACTAATATTTACTTCCAAATCACTACTGATTGTAGATTTTATTTCAATTGCACCTTTTCCAAAATAGAAGTCTTGAATTGAATCTAATGGACCATGCCATGCTTCAATTATTTCTTTGGGCTGTATTTCTTTTTCAAGCAAGTTATTTATAATTACGAGCTCTCCAAATAGGCCAATTTCTTCTTCAGATCCCAATACACCAACTTTGCTGCGCCGCATAAAATCTTGCCAAGCAAAAATCCTACTTATTACTAACGAAAAGACTGTTTCATCAGATGATCCATTTAAACGTTCAGTATTAAACAAAATGTCATCTGACATTCTTGAAAATAAATCTAGGCTGCCAGCTAATTCTCTGTATATCGATATCCATATTAAATTTTCAGAGTTGTTACCTAAATCTGCATAGCTCACTGAAAAACCGTTTCCTTTGGGAAAGTTATGCTCGGATGTTTTTTTAATATTATTAAATCCAATTAAAATTGCCTCTTCATTGCCGGGAAATTTTCTTGCCGCTTTTATTTTGCATGCACCTGTGGTCGATATATTTATTGCTCTCCACCCTTCAGTTGATGTTGATCCAGCTAGCGCCTTCCAAGCCGAACTTAATTCTTCAATTTTACTCTGATGGGCCATATTGTTCTTTCCAAGCAATGTTGTTAACCAAATACTTTGCTTTTATTCCAGAGTTACTTGCAGGGAAACTTACTCCAAACGCAACTACAGGATGAGAAATTTTTGGAGTTACATTATTAGGGTCTAGTAAGTATATTAAAAGCAACCCTCTATCACGATGATACTTCCCTCTTATGATTCTTATACTAGGACCATTTGGAACAACAGGAGTCTTATCTTCACTTGATTTAGGTTTCCATTCTTTTTTCGTTAAATCCAAAGCTTCTAGCCACTCTTCAGGGCTTAGGTCTATAGTCTCGTCAGCAGGTGAGAGAAGTCTTCCAATTGAATATCTATCATCATGCTTCCCTTTATTAGCTCTTTCAATCATTTTTGTTTTATATCCGCTAATGGTGTGTATTTTACCTTTACCATTATCACCAGCACCTATAAGTGCAACAGTCCAATTAGTTAATTCACCTACCTTGATCATTTGTTGAACAAATTCTGCTATACAGCTACTGACAACTTTAGTTGCTTGAGGATGGGTTTGATAATTAGAAAAGAAATTTTGTATTCCACTGCCAGGAACATCTGACCATAAATAACTTCCATTCCATGAATTTACAAGACCAAATCTATCTCGTACTGGATTTTGTTCTGCCACCCCGAGTTTTGAAAGCAACTCATTAGTGATATTTAAATTTTCGTTTAGCACTTTATCTTCATTAAATAATGAAATTGTCTCGACCACTTGCCCACTAAAATTCAAATATAGATTTTTAGCTGTTCGCATTTTTAATTGTGATGTAACTGTAAGTACGGGATGTGATTGAACTTTTAGCCCATAATCAGTAGGCGTCTGATTATTATTTTGCATGATTTCAAATTCTTCACGTAATTCTTCCGAGGCGTCAGTTATATCTCCAAACCATTCGGCTAATTCAGCAGTCGTGTATATGCGAGAAACATCTATATAATTTGGTCTGTAACCAAACCATCTTCCCATCTGCATTAGCGTGTCATACATCTTAGTTGACCTCATAAAATAGCTTGTAGTTAAACCTTCAAGTGTTAAGCCTCTTGATAATTTATCGCCACCAACTACTATTGTCTTTAAACCTTGTTCCTTATACTTTTCATAATCTAAAACATCTTTTGAGCCACCGTTAACAGACTTCACTTTGATATCTTGTATTACTTCAGATAAAACTGATTCTATGTCTTTCCATTGAATTATTTGATTTGGAACTTGATCAGGCATCTTAGATTTAACTTCATTCGATGTTGGAATAAAATCGTCGTTGAATAATTTCTTTAATCTTTCAAATAGTTTATTTGCGTCAATATTTCTTAGAATTCTTTGTCTTATTTGAGATACATGCTCTTCTGTTTGTCTCAAGACGTGTTGCTGAGACGAAACAAATCTAGTTACATGTATTAGCATAGAGCAATGCATCTTATCTTGCCCCCTCAGTTTTCTTATTGCTGTTGCTATTATGAAAGAATCAATTGCTTCTACCAGTGACGGTGGTAATTGCTCTACACCATTAAATACAGGAATATGATGGTTTTTATGTTTTATAGGCATCCAAGGATCTTCTATTGGATCCTTACTATCAATGTCTCTAATGAGTGGGAGTCCTCCCTCGCGGCCATTTGGCCCCATCAACCCAAAAACCTTCACTGGCCCAATATAGTTTGATGGTGCTGCTAATGTTTTAATAAATGATGAAGGAAATAGATCAGGACCTTCCTCTTTAGTTACCCCTTGTTCATGGATAAAAATATTAGCGAATGGGGTAGCCGTATAACCAACATAGGCTGATCGTGTGAAAGAGTGAAGGATTTTACGTATATTGCTATTTATAGTCTTTGGCTGATAGTTTTCATCTGCATTGCCATCTCCATCTATATATTGTTCACCTGTATCAACAGATCCATGATCAGCTTCGTCATCAATCATTAATAAAGGGAGGTTTGCCACAATGGGCCTGCCTGTTTCTTGTTCAATAGAATCCACTGCATGATTTTTTATCCATCTCAACAACTCTTCTAGAACTGTTTTATTTTTCTTTACAACAAAAAGCCACGGCCTCTCTTCTGGGGTAACGGCAAGGTGATTTGCTATTCGCCTATTAAAATCGCCATTATCTGATCGGTGCGTAGCGCAATTTGGATTTAAGTTAGCATCTCTTCCATTGATACCAACACCTATATAATTTGGAGTTTCTAAATTTGAGTTAGATTCATAACCTAAAAAATCTTCCTCTAACCTAATTTGAGTTTGAAGTCTTAAGTTATTATGCATTCCAGCTAAAACAATAATAATTTTGTATCCCGCATCAGCTGCTTTTGATATTAAACCAGTGTAATTTGATGTCTTGCCTGATTGGACGTATCCAACAACCAAACCTCTTCTATCCCAAGGCCCTTGTCTTAAAGGATCTTCGAGTAAACTTAGAATGTCATCGCTAGATCGATCGAGAGCATCAATCATTTTTGGAGAAAGTTTTCCTTCGAGGTAATCTTGGAATCTAGCCCAGTACCTCCAATCCTTTTTTCTAGCAGCGTTTAACCATTCCTCATGACCCTCATTGTTCTTGAGGGTACCGTCTTTACCAATCCATAAACTAAATCTTACAATTAATTCTTTAATAACTTCTTCTTTGTTCAAATTTTCTGACCAACTTGGATTCATTTTAAGAACCATATCTATTTTTTCAGAAATTAAAGAAGGCGAAATTTCAGATTGAATTTCACTATCAAGCAATAGCTCCTGGACGATCTTTATAACAATTCTTTCATTATTGTTCATACATTAATCTCTCTAATATCAATTTATTTCGTCCGGCAGAGAAGCTACCAAGTCTGGATAATTATTAAAAGGCTCAGATAATAATAACTTTTCTCTAGCTGCTAATGGAGTTAACCCTTTACGCGTAATTAAATTTTTATACATTATTTTTAAAACTTCGGTAATTTCATCTGAGGGTGTTTCGTTAAAACCTATTAAAGGAGTCTCGTGAGTTTCAGCAGTATCTAGCCAGATTCTTTGTACAGGTACCGTCTCTTCTATAATCCTAAATGCAGCTTTTATATCAGGTTCGAGTCCACCTGAATTTTCTAGTACAGCCCTTATTGCTGGATGATCATGATCAATTTTATACCTTACAGAGTTTTTGGTTCTTTCAGTTTTCCATGCTTGCATAATAGGAACTTGCTGAGCATTTCTTAATTGTTGGCCTCGTGTTGCAAAAACTCTTCGGGCTCTCTCCCTCGTATCTTCGCCTAATTTAATAAAAGTATTTTTAATTGATGTTGGAGGCCTTGCTATAGATTTTCTTATATCTATTTTCCATTCTTTATCAGCTGTATTAGGAATGTCAACTTTGATTCGAGCAAGTCTATATGCCTCTTCTTTAATCCAAGGTTTTATTCTCCCAAGACCTAACCAGCTGCCAGGTGTTAGAAGTCTATGGTTTCTGTAAATATAAAAACCTTGTTGTTCATTCCAGCCATTGGGGCCTGCTGCGTTTTCATATAAATCACTTCCTAAAATATCTTTATGCGGCAATACGAAGCACTGCACTAAAATTTTTCCTGAATCAGTTGTCAGATTTACCGGGGGTGAGGACCAAGTTCCTTCAACGTCTACGAGAAAAGGGTCCCAAGGAGAAATTGGTTTTCCATTAATATTTATTGATATTTTGTTTGAATTTGCTAAAAGCAGATGAAACACCATGCTTAAGTGTGTCTCAACCGTATCAATTAAGTCCAGTAGGTTTTGATCACCGAAACCTGGAGTAACAATTCTGTCTAATAATTCCCAAATAACTAATGTTCCATTATCAAGTGGGTCTAATAATTTTAGGATATCTATTGAATTATCGTCGGGCCCTTCAAGAAGTCTCCAAACTCCGTCATTAAGTTGAGCAAGGATGTCTAAATCCCATCGAAGGCAGTTAATAACCCCATTTTTTTTACTAGCTACTGTAAGTCTTCTGCATTGTGAAAAAGATGCTGTCTTTAAGCCCAATCCAAAACGACCAAGATCTGAAGCATCGCGCTCGTCAAGCGGGTTTTTTGTTCCAAGCCACATAGCAGATTCTAATTCTGAGTCAGTCATTCCTAACCCATCGTCTAGTATCGTTATAGTTTCCATTGAGAATACAATAGAAATATTTTTGGCTTTTGCAGTAATACTATTATCAATAATATCTGCTATAGCAGTGGAAGGGGAGTAGCCAATTCCTCGCAAAGATTCAATCATTGCAGTTGGCTTGGGTGGCGCGTTTCTTGAAATTTTATTTATATCATAAGTCATATATTTTTATAGGAAAACCTCTAAAATTTTAGAGCGAGTCGGATGGCTTAGTTTTTTTAACGCTTTAGCTTCGATTTGTCGGATGCGTTCACGTGTCACATCAAAAAGTTTGCCTACCTCTTCTAAAGTATGGTCAGTATTCATTTCAATACCAAATCTCATTCTAATAATTTTAGCTTCCTTTGGAGAGAGAGTTTCGAGTATTTGATCAATGGTTTTTTTGAGGTTTTTGTTTATAGATAAGCTCTCAGGGTTTTCAAAATAATTATCTGGATATGTATCAAGAAAATTAATATCATCGTTTGGATTGTTAGACTCGGTGATAATATCCTCTTCAGATAGGGCTTGAATTTTATCTATTTTATTTAAGGAAAGATTCATAAATTGTGATAATTCTAAAGTTGAATGAATCTTATTTTTTGACTCAGCATCACGAATGAATCTTTTTAATTTATTAATAGTTTCTATCATATGAACAGGAATTCTTATTGTTCGGGCTTGGTCTGCAATTGATCGAGTTATCGCTTGTTGAATCCACCAGGTTGCATACGTTGAAAATTTATACCCTAGTCGATACTCCCACTTGTCTACAGCTTTCATTAGACCAATATTCCCCTCTTGAACTAAATCCATAAATTCTTGACGACGGTTGTTATATCTTCTCGCAATTGAGACAACGAGACGTAAGTTTGCTTCAATCATTTCACGTTTTGCACGGCGGGTCTTGGATTCTCCAATAGTAGTTCCCTTATTAATTTCTTTTATTTCTTTTACAGTCAAATTAACATCTTTTTCAATTTTCAACATATCATTTTGAATTTGCTGAATAGATTTAATAATGGAATTAGGGACGGGCTTAGTTAAATGACTAATTTGATCCGAAATCCAATTTATATTTGTTTCATTCCCATGAAAATTTTTAATAAATTGTGCACGGGAGAAGTCAAGATTTTGTGTACAAAGATTCATAATTTGACGTTCTTTTGTTCTAATTAAGTTTACTGTTGAGCGTATTTTTTCTGTTTGCTCCGAAATAAAGTTGTGATTAAAACGAAAGTCAGATAACAATTGTTTATTTTTTTCTAAATTCTCAGGTGAATTTGAGAGTTGATTAGTTATTTCAATAAAATAAATTTCTATTGCTGATAATGCCCGTTTTATTTCATTTTTATTAGATGATTCGTAATTAGTTGTCTTATTTTCTTGTTCATCCTCATCCTCATCTTCATCAAAATCTATTTCTTTAGCATTTTTTTTATTATCAACATTTGTTTTATTTTCAGTTGAGTCTAAATCTTGTGAAATGACTTGCTCGTTATATTCTTCGTCTTTCCTATCTATTATAGGATCTGAAATTTTACCGATAAGAATGTCACTAAGAGCTCTTTCATTTTCATAAATTTTCTTAGACCATTCTTTTAAAGTGCTTATAAATGGAGGATAAGAGCTTAAAGAGTCTCTTATTAAAGAGATTCCTATTTCAGCAGTTAAAGCAATTTCAACTTCTTCTTTGGCTGTTAAAAGAGGTATGTAGTAGTAATCTTTTGCATAATAATAAACAGGATCTAGAAATGACATTATCGAATTTAATGATGAATCTGCAATCTCAGAAATATATTGCTTTGTTTCCTCAATCACTGATAAATCATTATCAAAAGGATCTCTTCTAATAGAACCCCAAACGTCATAGATTAATTCTATTTTTGCTGGCTTAGCTTCAAATTCAGATTGGCAATTAATACATCTATATGAACTAGGTAATATTTTTTTGCGAAGAGGTAAAATTTCATCACCACAATCAATACAATCTTTTATACCGGAAGGGTATTTATATTCTTCTTTATTAAGCTTTGTAATTTCACTTGGTACCATGTCAAGGATTTCAATTCCGATGTCTTGAATCAAAAATTTAACGTGGTCGGCTAATCCTGTATGCTGAGTTTCATAGGTTAATGAATCGTAAATTGAGTTTTCAGTTGTAAAGCCAAAATTGCTGCTATTAATAATCAACTCTTCAATACTATTTTGATCAAAAGTTTGGTTTTCTGAGTATTGGTCTTGAATTGCATTTCTAATTAATGTTCTTTTTTCTTTTTTACTGTATGGCAATTCTAGAAGTAGATCTATCCAGCTTTCAGAATTATCTGTTGGCCTATGTTTTGATATCAAATGCTGTGTTTTTATTACTTCATTTTCCAGGGAACTGTCATTTGCGGGTTTTGTAAAATCTTCTTCTAGATCCCAATTTATTGTATTTAGAATTTTAAGTTCTTGAGACAGATTATCTTTATTACTAAGTTCTTCTGTTGTGTCTTCTTTATTACTTTCTTCTAAGTCATTTGCTTTGTCTAACAAATAAGATATTAACTGTTCATTTTTTGATTCAATTGCTAGGTCAATGACTGATTTATTGTTTTTAGTTATTAGCTTTAGATTTGCGCCCGCAGTAATTAGTAATTTGCTTATTTCTAAGTTGCCTTTATTTACTGCGTGGTGAAGCGGGGTATATCCAGATTTATCGGTGCAATTTATATCTTCGCTTTTTTGAATAAAATGTTCGACAGCTTCAATGGAACCGCCAAGTATTGCCATTTTGAATATATTTGAGTATGGCATTTTCTGCTGCCTTAATCCTTTATATTTGCACTTACTATGTACTTACAATAGTCACAATCATCAGAAGGTAAGGGAGTTAAATCACGCTCTAGACATTTTTTAATCCTATCTAGCGTTTCATCCACCCATGAAGTTTCTCCTTCATACGGCAACATCTTAACTATAAACTCTAGATGATTATTAAAACCATCTACATCTTTTCTGCCGTTACAATAAACAAACCATCCTTGATTAGCAACTTTCAAGCCATTATTGCGAAGTAACCATTGATAAAACTCCATTTGATTTTTGTACCCATCCTGCCATTCAGCATCGAGTGTCACCTCATCATTCTTCGAGGTGGCTTTGTAATCAACCACAATTACTTCATTAGTATCTAAATTTATCCAAAGATCATCAACCGCACCAAATGTCTCAAAATTTGTTTTTTTATGAAGATATGAAACACCTTTAAAGTTATTACGCCATAGGTCTAAATTTTCATGTTGAAAGGGTATAGCATTTAAACCCGCTTCCTTAATATACGGATGCATTGTTTTATTATTGCGATGCACATCAAATTCTTTTTTTAGCAATGCATCAACTGCACTATTTAAGTTGAATGGGAAGCCAGCAGGTCTTTTAATCCCCAAACGAACATCAAGATAAAAACACCTCGGACAATCGATAAATAATTGGACTTTACTCCTACTTATTCTAAAGGGTTGGTTTGAATGGGGGTCGTAATAACTAAAACGTCGTGCCATGGCGCTCTCGATAATAAAATTAATGTCCAGGTATTAAATATCATATGAGGCTCATTTGGTGAGCTTTGGTAGTTTTAATCTAGAACTATGTCTAAAGTTAGCATAATTAATTATCTGGTTCACGTAAATCTTCTGGAGTTATTTATTTATTTGATACCAGTTTTATCTTTAGTTGCTCTAATTAAAGCAAATGGCCATTTAAAAAATCATTTTGTAGAGATTGAGAAGAATAAAAAACAGCGCAAGACTAAAGAAAGTCTTTTCACAATGATAAATGTGATTATTTTGGCTTCCATGATTGGCTATATGGTGAAGCATGAATGGCCTCAGAAAGAACACTTTTATAAAAAAAGTATTTCAAAAAAACAAATAAAGATTGATCAGGAAAATTTTCTAATAGGAGGCAATTAGTATGTTACCAGGACCAACTTATATAAGAGAGTGCCCTCATTGCCATGGCAAATTTACAGAGCCATCTATGGTATCAGGAAATACTTTTGGGGCAAAGTTCTGGCTAGATGGAAAAATGGATGCGCCTATGATGCCAAGTTACCCAGCATACGTTGGTTGTCCCCATTGTCCAGCAAGTTTCTGGTTAGAAGACACCAAAGAAGTAGGATCTATTAGTTGGGGTGAAGAAATAGAAATAACTGATTTAGGTTTTAAGTCCGTTCAACAAAAGAACCATGAGAGATATAAGAGCCCATCAGAAGAGATATATATTCAAGGTTTAAGAGAAGCCAATCTTTCAACAAAAAAGGAGATTTATTTAAGATCAAAATTAATGCAGCTTTATAACGATGTTAACCGAGATCAAAAAGTCCAAAAACCCGCCATTACACCACAAGTTGAAAATTGGAATCGTCTTCTAGAGATATTAGATCCCAAAGACACCCAAGAAAAGCTTTTAAAAGTGGAAATATATAGAGAAATGGGTAACTTTGAAGAGGCTAAGAAGGCTTTTACTGGCGAATTTGATGAAGAGTATATGGATACGATGGATATACTCGACAAACTCATTGAGGCACATGATTCTAGAGTGATGTGTATTAATCCCCATGATGATTAAGCCTACATTAGAACGTATTCATGAGTGGAATCACGCCAATATGTTTGACGCGTTAGATGAAACCACTGAAGAAAGTGCAATTATTTTGGTAAGACATATGACCGATATAGATATTGATTCTATGCACTTTAGTTATCGAGACATTTTGCATAGTATTGCAAAAGAAACTTATATTCAGGTAAGTAATAGGTCAATCATGTTTTGTAATTACGATACCTGGGCAACACTTCTCATGCTTGCTATAGACAAAATTGCATCTGAAGACGGTAATAAGGAAATTTCTAAGAAAGCTCTTAGTGGTCTTAGTATTATGACTCGCAGATTCCCGGAGAGATTAGATCCTAATGTTTGCGTCTGGCTGCAAGACATGTTTAAGAATGTTTATTTATTTTAAAAGGATGGTATATGAAAACTCTTTTAATTATTTTATGTTTTAGTTTAATCAATATTTCTTATGCAAAAGACAATGCGCCTAAGTTGAGATATAACTGGGTTGATAAAGAGTGGCGATTTGCTTCCCCATCAGCAAAACTTAAATATAATTTCATGTCTAAAAAATATGAGTTTGTTAATGATCCAGTCAAGCTAGAACATAATTGGATGAATGACTCTTGGGAGTATAAAAGTTCTATTGACCCATATAACAACAATGAATCGTCAGACTAATACTCATGGCTACTAAAACAAAGAAGTTTGGCTTCTTTTTAGGTGGAACATCTGATAATGAGCCAAGCAAATTCTTTTGGTATGAATCTGACCTTTCTTTGTATCAGGACCTAGCAGACAAATATTGCAGGATTTATTTTGATGATGAGGACGTTGACCGAAGGAACGATTTTCTAAAGAACTTTGATGCTATTGTCATAGCAGTTAAAAAAACAGGTTTAAACTCTACTCAAATTTTAGACCGTTTAAAGTCCTTACTTAAAGAATTTAAAATACCCATGCCATATTATGATTTTGAGAATAGCTATATTGGGCCAGGGTTAAATTTGTGGATAAGTCAGGATTTATTTCCGATGAAAGTACGTGGCACTTTTAGATCTGTATTGTACGGTTTTAATTTAGAGAATAATATAGACCTTGGTAGAGCGCCGATTGAATTTAGAGAAACAATTCGCTTTGAAGAGTATTTAGAGGGACCCATAAAATTATAGATATAATATTTAGAGATTCAAAAGACGAATTTAAACCTATCGATGAGTATATTTCTGAACCTACTTTTGCAGTTTCAATAACTGCGAATACTAAAGGATTTTTACCGGCTCGGTCTTGGATTCATGCTTATCGGCTAAATTTAGATATGATTCAAAATGTTGAAGATAAATGTAATTCTAGTAATGAATGTATTCTTATTGAAAATTTAATTCCTAAGATAATCTTAGTCCCTCATACAAAAGGAAGAGATTCGCAAAACATCATAGATAATTTTCTTAATATTATAAGTATCAACAATATTGAATTGGTTCATTTTACGCATTACAGTTGGTTGTTAAGTTTCCCTGAGGAAGAGTTAAAAACTTTACTATCGACATTAGTCAAAACAAAAAAAATTTCTTCTTTAAAAAAAATAGTAATTGATACGCCTAGGGTAATACTTTTCGAGAACTTATTAAAAAAAATCACAACATCATAATCTTTTTATTCCTTATTAATTGTTTCAATCGCTATAACTAGATTTTCAGCTTTAGACAAATCTAACTTTATATACCCCGCAGGCTTGCGACCCCTTGTCCTAGCACCCTTCATAAAGCCGCCTTGTTGTCCTAAGTCTTCTAGGTAACGAAGTCTCACTAAGCTCTTACTTGATTTCTCTTTAGCTTCCTTCGTGTAATGACCGTTAATGTATTTGCCCGAGTTAACTCCGTTAGCTACGTTTCGAGACTTGTGAGCGCCATGCATACGGCAGGTTTTACAACCATGGGCAGCTGGGTTATTACATGAGAGACCAGTTCTTTTTGACTTAGCTGAGCATTGTTTAGCTCCGTATTTTAAGACGCTAGGTAGAGGCATGGTTAACCTCGTGGGACTTTGTGGCATAAAAACACTGAAAATAGCCAGTCGAACGAGCACTAAAAAATAAATAAACCAGTAGACCTATGCAAAGGGTCAAAAGGTAACTTGAGTGACTAAAAACACTAATACGGATTGCTTCATTTACGCAGTAGCGTATATATTTAATATAACTTATAAAAAACAACTTTAAGTCCCCCTAGTTACCCTGCTTATGACTTTATAAAGGCACAAAATGATAATTTATCCCATTCGTTTTTTTTGGTTTTTGGTTGCCATTAAATTCTCTAATCGCAGCTGCCATTCTTTGCATGTCGCCTTTAGTGGGATTGTCCAAGAAAATTACTGAACATATATCACTCATTGTTTTTTGTTCCCACTTTGTAGCATTTACAAAATCATATTTTTTTAAAAGCTTCTCAACCGCGATGTCATTGATTAAAAATTGCTTACTGTATAAATCTAATTTTGTTTGCTCTGCATGAGAAAAATGCCAATCCTCTCCTTGATCATAAAGATTTTTTATTTGAGCCCAAAGCTGTTGGTAGTTAATTAATGGATCCCTTTTTATAGCATCAACATCAATCACCCAAAATCTTCTATTCCCAGTTGGATCATTTAAACACTCGAAATTATTTACAGTACCTGCAAATACAGTTCTTCTTGGATAAATAGAATCTTTTTTTGCATAAGGCTTCCTTACAGTGTCTGTATTTTTAGTTAAAAAGGCCTTTAGTTGAGCAATATCTGATTTCTTAAAAGTGGCGTCTAGCTCGCCTAACTCAACAATCCAATTGCTACATATAGTTAATACACTATCTTTGTCACTAGGACTGAGAATTGCTCCCTCTAGGAATACATCACTGATTTCATGTGTGAGGTCTTTAAAAAACCTTGTCTTTCCAATACCTTGTTTACCTGTTATTACAAGCACACCAGAGCTACATAGGCCTTTTTCTTCATAAATTGCAGCAACAGCTTGTATTAACCATTTCCTACAAATTAGCTCACACATTATCTGGTCAGAACTATGAATTTGGTTAATAAAAGGAGTCAAACGATCTTGCCCATCCCATGAATTGCTTTCTATATATTCTTGCACTGGACAATAAGGACGCTGGGCAGCTATATTTAATGTCATCTCATCAACTCTTGCAGCTGATAATCCGGCCTTAATAGCCAAGTCAGTTATATATGTTAATGCTGCATTATCTTTTTCATCACTCGCGCACTTAAAATTGGGTATATCTATTTCAGTTTTCTTTTTTATTTGGTTATAGCGAATCATAATATTTTTGCAATCTAAAAGAGCTGCAATATTTTCTGTAACTTGGTATGGCCTATTTTTGCTGTCGACATTTCGGAAAATTAATTTAGTACAGGTGTCTTCAAAATTAATGTCTGCAATAGTTAGATTAGCTAATTCACATAGCCTTGTTATCCCAAAACCAGTTTTTCTTATTTTAGCTTCACGTAAAGCTCGGTCATATCTAGCATCAACTTCAGATCTATCGAAATTGCTATAACCCTTATTTGAATATTTACCTTCACTAAATTTAATAAATATATTTCTACCTTCTTCTCCATATACCCTAGCTAGAATATTTGCTACATCACTCCAAGTTGGTTCATCAGAAAAATCTATCCTTTTAAGTGTTTTATCTAATGATTCTGCTGTTAGCCTGCTATGGCTTGATTGATCATCTTTAATATTAGTGATTTCATTTTTTTTTAACCATGTAGCTATTGCATTATCTACATTAATAATTTCGCCTTCAAGCTTATATATGGTTGCATCAGGAGAGGGCCCATAGATCATATGCTCAGGGCTATAAACACTTTTATCAAGTTTTATAGATGCTCCATGCTGTCGCTCAATATATCTTTGTATTGCTAAACCAATTTCAACACTTTCTGAAGGATTAACTAATCTATCGAGTTGAAGTACAGCCCTTAATCTAGGGTTTGTAGTTGTAT
>JACCDP011074939.1_pt1 | contig 16458 bp, 14 predicted proteins | sample 7445841 | NCBI WGS metagenome assembly JACCDP01 (sample SAMN15323441, study PRJNA562643) | freshwater metagenome | isolation source: river surface water | place: USA:Blue River Watershed | collected 2017-08-17 | reverse complement strand
GTATTCGTCGGAGTCGGTGTCGTCGTCGTGGCGGCCGCGACGATGGCAGTCGTCGTGAACGAACCTACGTCGTTGCCGGTCGAATCTTGAATTGCGGCGTTCGATGTTGCCCTGTTTGAAGCTGGTGCGGTGTACGCAACGTCGATTGTCGATCCGCTTGCCACGTTTGAAGCAAGCGCGAGAATGACCGTTGCGCCCGACACCGTCACCGATGACACCGTCACCGGTACGCCGGCGACCGACACGGCAAAATCACCGGTGGCTGCAGTCGTAGCGCTGAGCGTCTCGCTCAGCGTGAGCGTGATTTGATTACCCGCCGCGTTTGCGCTCGCACTTGAAAGGGTCGGCACTGCGGTGTCAATGACGATCGCCTGACTGCCCGAGATGTTGTTCACACCGCTCGGCACCGTCGTCGATGTCATTGAGTTGCCAGCCGTGTCGGTGGGTGCGCTCGTCAACACAAAGGAGCTCACGGTCAAGTCACTGCTCGTGTCACCTGAACCGACCGTGTAGGTTCCGGTCAACGTCGTCCCGGTTGCCTTGGTCAACACCACGGTGTCACCCGTATCGAGCGTCACCGTGATCGATGCGCCGTCGGCAACCGTCTCGCTCATCGTTGCGGTGATGTTGATCGTTTCCCCAACGGTGTAGTTGCCATTTGCCTTCGTCGACGAGAATGAGGAAACGGTTGGTCTCGTCGTGTCGATCGTGAGACTCATGGCGGCCGTCGCGGCAGAGTCGATGCCGCTGTTCGTTTGCTTGGAAGTCACCGACCACTCACCGTCGGCGAGCGTGCCGAGGTCGCAGCTCGATTGTGCGGTGGCCGTGAAGGTGCACGTCACCGATGTCGCGCCAGGCTTGGTGGCCGTCACGGTCACGGTGTTTCCGTTAGTGGCGGCACCCACGGAAATCGTCGGTGTGTTGTCAGACGTGATGTCGTCAGAGTTCGACGACCCCGAGTCTGATGCGGCATCAAGATTTGGGGTGGAAGGAGCCGACGGCGCAGCGACATAGGTGAAGCCACCGCTGAGAGTTGCGGATTGCGCATCGGTGTTGGTGACCACGATGTTCTGCGCACCAGCCGTGCCCGCCGGGGTCGTGCAGGTGATCGACGTCGCCGACACCACGTTCACACTCGTGCAGGCCGCACCGCCAACAGTGACCGTTGCGCCAGCCAAGAAGTTCGAGCCGGTAATCGTGATCGAAGTGCCGCCGGCGGTGGTACCCGAGGTGCCCGACACACTCGACACACTCGGCGCAGCAGCTAACGGGGTGACGCTCACCGATGACGATGCCGATGACGACCCGGAAGAGTTGATCGCCTTGAGATAGATCGTGTAGGCGGTGCCACCCGTCAACCCCGGGATCGTCACCGGCGACGAGGCATCGGCAGGACTCAGTGCCGTGAACGTCGTGCCATCCAATGAATACGAATAGTTGGTGATCGTCGCACCATTGGCCGAGCCGGCAGTGAAGGAGATTTCCGCCGAGCCATTGCCTCCGGTCGCCGACAGCGAGGTCGGCGCACCTGGGGCAGTGGCTGAGAACGACGAAGAGCACGAGCTTCCAGGGTCGCCGTTACTCCAACTGCTTTCCGAGTTGCCCCATGCATTCACCGCTCGCACGTAGAACTTGTAGGTCGTACCAGACGTAAAGCCGAGGGCTCGCATGTCCCACGTGAGCGATGATCCGGTTTGTGCTGGGCTAAAGGCCGTCCAACTCGTGGGATCCGACGCAGGTCTCGAGGTTGCGAGGTGATACTCGTAGTTGGTGATTGCCGATGCGCCTGCCGAAGATTGCGTGACGCTGTAGGTGATGTTTTGGTTGCTTCCGCTACAACTGCCGAGCGTTGGTCGCGACGGCACGCCGCCCGCCGTTGCCAACGTGTTGATCGCCCCACCCGGTGAAGTGCCACTCCCAGCGACAGTCGAACCATTCGTGAGGAGAGCAACATAACTCGAACCACCACCACCACCCCAACCACCTTGAAGTGCGGAGTTGGCATTACCTGAGTCACCACCGCCACCACCACCAAACCAGCCGCCACCGCCGCCACCACCTTCGTCACTGCTGTCACCACCGAGAAACTGGGCTCCCGAGGTTCCGCCGTATGGAGGAGCGGTTCCCCATCCGCTTAACCCACCACTACCGCCGGCTGACTGAGTGCCGCCGCCGCCGCCGTACGTAGCACCTGATGCCGTTCCCGACGTGCCGCCGCCAGGACCTCCGTTCGCTATCGAACCACCGGTCACCGTGTTGGGTGTGGAGCCAGCGCCGCCACCGCCGCCCGCAGTGGCGAGATCCGAAGTAGCGCCCTGCAAGCGAATTGCTGATCGGCCACCACCCGATGCATAACCCGTGAACGTCCAACCCGAGATCGAGCCACCGCGCCCGCCACCGCCATAGGTTGCTGGCGTGCGGTACTCGCGAACTCCGCCACCACGAACACTTGCACCTACGTCGACAGATGCAACACCGCCGCCTGCCTGGCCGACGATGACGACATAAACCTGCCCAGCCGTGACGGTGTACGTGCCCGCGGCATAGCCAGCCCCACCGCCATTTCCACCTTTATACGTCGCATCAGACGTTTCACTTCCGCCTCCACCAGCACCGAGCAAATGGAATGACGCAGAACTCACACCACTTGGCACCGTCCACGACTGATCTGCACCGGTGTAATTGAACGTCTCGTAAGCAACAGACCCGCCGACGACGTACTTGATGACGACGCAACCATGGCCACCAACGGTCGATGCAACTGTGGCACTTCTACTTCCGCCGACGCCCACGCCCGACGTACACGCCGGTGCCCCTGCGGCGCGAACACCACGCAAAGAAAGGTTTCGATCAGGCAGTGCGACGAAGAGCGCCGCTACGACACCAACAACAAGGACCGGCCGCAAGCCTCCACCACGCACGAAGGACCGAGCGCACTTATAGAACATCTATAACAATTTAGAAGTTCTTTATAACAATGCCAAAGGCGAACTCGAGGCGTACGGGTTTCGTCTCCACGTCGGCAAACTAGATTCGAGCGCATGACCAAGGAGATCGGCACTCGGGAGAAAATCCTCAACGCTGCAGTCAAGGCGATCAGCAAGGGAGGTGAAAACAATTTACGAATCGTCCAAATCTGCAAAGAGACTGGCACCACCGCACCGTCGCTCTATCACTTCTTCGGCAGCCGCGACGGTCTCATCGAGGCGGCGCACGCGCGTCGCTTCATCGAGGCCCACCATGACCTCTCCGCACGCTTCGCAGATGAAGTCCACATGTGTCGCTCAAAATCCGACTTCATCAAACTGGCACACGACTTCATGGGCAAGATGTTCGCAGATGATCGGAAAGGAATTCGCTCGATGCGCATCAGCGTCCTCGGCAGCGCACAAAACCGACGGAATCTTGCGAAGAGAGTTTCCGAATCCCAGGACTCGGTGAACCGGATGGCCGGTCAGGCGTTCAGGTTCGCTCAACTCCAACGATGGATCCGCGACGACTTCGACTGCGACATGTTCGTCGTCTGGCTGAACGGACTCGTGAACGCCCAGAACCTCATCGAACTCGACGGCCTCCATCCCTCTCGAAGTCAGTGGAAAGCGATCTCTGTTCGCTCCATCTGTGCGGTCCTCGGCATCCCCGAACCACGACTCCAACGTTCGAAGCGCTAGACCCTTCCTCACCTCTGATCGCGCACGCAGTCGTGGCCCGTCTCGGCGACACCCGGTGCGACTTGCCCCATCACAACACGAAGGCCGCCCCCACCGTGAAGCGAGGACGGCCTTCGAAGAAAGCTGATTGGTGATTGCTCAGCCGAGCATGGTCTCCGAGAGGACCCAGAGGATGACCCACAGCACGCCGCTCGAGATGAGGGCGTTCTTGTGGCTCTCGTACATCCACAGCATCTTGTTGCCGGCCTTGATGCCGCCGAAGATACCGATCGCGTTCAACTCGAGCAGTGCGATGATCACGATCGAGATGATGAAGTAGGTGCGCACGTCGCTCTGGGTGGCGTCCGGGAACGCACCTGAGTAGAAGTGTGCGGCGCCGACCATGAACCACAGCATGGAGACTGAGAAGATCATGTTCTGACGGGAGGCGAGCAGTGCCTTGCGACCTGCGGTCGCGGCGTTCGGGTCGGCCTCACCACCACCGAGCACGTTGGCTGCATTGGCGAGCACGACGCGCTGGTTCTTCCAGATGATCATCCACACGTTGGCGGCCATCAGGATGCCGAGCACCATGCCGACGCTGATCGCGACGTCATGGCCGTTGCCCGAAGCCGAGCCGTTCATGAAGTTCTGCCAGTAGTTCTCCTGGCCGGTGATCAACAGACCGGTTGCCAAGGTGGCAATGGCGGCCCAACGGAACCACCACAGTGCCCGGCGGGCGATCTTGTCGATCGTGATGTTGCGGGCCTTGCCCTCGTCGCCGTAGGCGGCGAGACCGGGCACCTGCACCAAGTTGAAGTAGTACAGCAGGCCGATCCAGGCGATGCCGACGAGTACGTGGAGCCACCTGAAGCCGAAGCCGAGGAGGTAATCCGAGGTGAGAAGTTGCATGTGAGCTGATCCCCTTTGGTATCGATGTCGACGCGAACCGTGGGTCGCGCGTCACAACCACGGTACCACTGCCCCGTAATTGGCCCGTGGCACTAGTTTGTACTCGTCATGGCCGCCGAATTCATCTATACGTGTTACAAACTCGCCCGGTTCTATCCCCCGGACCGCACGGTGCTCGAGGACATTTCGCTCTCCTTCTATCCCGGGGCCAAGATCGGCGTCATCGGCTCCAACGGCAGCGGTAAGTCGAGCTTGCTTCGGATCATGGCCGGGATCGATGACGGCTACACCGGCGAGGCCCGCCTCACCCCCGGGTTCACGGTCGGGCTGCTGGAACAAGAGCCCCAACTCGATGCGAGCAAGGACGTGCTCGGCAACGTGATGGATGGCGTGGCGCCGATCCGCGACCTGCTCGCCCGCTACGAAGAAGTGACCGCGATGTGGGGCGACCCCGATGCGGACTTCGACAAGGTCGGCGCGCTGCAGGCGGACCTCGAAGCCAAGATCCAGGCCGCAGACGCCTGGAGCCTCGAGCGCAACGTGGAGATCGCGATGGACGCGCTGCGCTGCCCACCGAACGACGCCGACGTCACCAAGCTGTCGGGCGGTGAGCGTCGCCGCGTGGCGCTGTGTCGCTTGTTGCTCTCGCGACCCGCTCTGTTGTTGTTGGACGAGCCAACCAACCCCCTGGACGCCGAGAGCGTCGACTGGTTGGAGCGCTTCTTGCAGGACTACCCCGGCACCGTGGTGGCGATCACGCACGACCGATACTTCCTCGACAACGTGGCGAAGTGGATCTTGGAGCTCGACCGCGGTCGCGGCATTCCGTTCTCGGGCAACTACTCGAGTTGGTTGGAACAGAAACAGGAGCGTCTCGGTCGCGAAGAGAAGGCCAACGATGCGCGCAAGCGCACGTTGCAGCGCGAACTCGAGTGGGTGCGCATGGCGCCGAAGGCTCGTCAGTCGAAGGGCAAGGCGCGACTCGCGGCCTACGAGAAGTTGCACGCAGAAGCACAAGCCGCCGAGCGTGGGGATGATCGTCTCGAGATCGCGATCCCGGCTGGTCCGCGACTCGGCGACACCGTGATCGAGGTGAAGAACTTGAAGAAGGGCTTCGGCGACCGACTCCTCATCGAAGACCTGTCGTTCTCGCTCCCGCCCGCGGGCATCGTCGGCATCATCGGACCGAACGGCGCGGGTAAGACGACGCTGTTCCGCATGCTCACCGGCCAAGAAGCACCGGACTCGGGATCGATCACGATCGGCGAGACGGTGCAGCTCAGCTACGTCGACCAGAGCCGCGACACGCTGAACGACGACGCGAGCGTGTACGAAGAGATCACCGGCCGCGCCGACACGTTGAAGGTGGGCGGACGCGAGATCCACGGTCGTGCTTACGTGGCGAGTTTCAACTTCAAGGGCAGCGACCAGCAAAAGCGTGTCGGAGACCTCTCGGGTGGTGAACGCAATCGCGTGCACCTCGCCAAGTTGTTGAAGAACGCGGGCAACGTGCTGCTCCTCGACGAGCCGACGAACGACCTGGACGTCGACACCCTGCGCGCGCTCGAGGCTGGACTCGAATCGTTCCCCGGTTGCGTGGTCGTGATCAGCCACGACCGTTGGTTCCTCGACCGCATCGCCACGCACGTGCTCGCCTTCGAGGGAGACAGCCAGGTGCGCTGGTTCGAGGGCAACTTCACCGACTACGAGGCGTGGAAGAAGAAGGAGCTCGGCGGTTCCGCCGACCAGCCGACGCGCATCAAGTACAAGAAGTTCTCGCGATGACCAACGTCGCGCTGAAGCGCATCCGCATCGTGTGCGCAATCATCTTCGTGTCGTGCATCGCCGGGATGATCGTGACCTCGATCGCGGGCAACAACGTCGGTGTGGTCACGACGATCGGCCTCACCTCCGCAGTTGCTGCGATCGTGATGATCGCCACCTCTGCCGTCACCGCCACGCGACGCATCGATGCCTTCGATGACGTGCGCGCGGAGGGCATCGAGCGCCGCGTCGGCGAACTCGTGCAGGCCGGAGCCAACGAAGACCGCGTGCGCGAACTCGTACGCGAGTCGATCGAGTTGGGCCGCAGCGCCACGTGACGCTCACCGATGCGCAACTCGCCCATGCGCTCGCCGAGGAGGCGGGCAAGCGATTGCTCGAGGCGCGCGAGACGCTGCGCACGATGGAAGCCGACACCTGGCTCGCCAAGGACGTCGGTGACGCGGTCGCCCAGCAATACCTGAACGAGGCGCTCTCCGAGCACCGACCGAACGACGCGATCCTCTCCGAAGAGGCACTCGATGACTATCGTCGACTGACCGCCGAGCGCGTGTGGATCATCGACCCACTCGACGGCACGCAGGAGTTCAGCGAGTTCGAACGCAACGACTGGGCCGTGCACGTCGCGCTGTGGGAACGTCGTGATGCAGCGGGCAATCCCTCCGATGAGGGTCGCCTCGTCGCGGGAGCAGTCGCACTTCCCGGTTTCGGCATCACGCTGTCGACCGACCAGCCACCGAAGACCCCCGAGCGCAAGGATCGCAACCCGGTGATCGTGGTGTCGCGCAATCGCGTCACCCGAGAGGTGATCGCGGTTGCCGAGCGCCTCGGCTGTGACGTCGCCCGACTCGGATCCGCGGGCGCCAAGACGATGGCCGTCGTGCTCGGCGAGGCGGATCTGTACGTGCACTCAGGTGGGATGCACCAGTGGGACTCGGCCGCGCCGATCGCGGTCGCCCACGCAGCAGGGCTCCACACGAGCCGACTGGATGGCTCGCCCTTGGTCTACAACCGCGCCGACACCTGGTTGCCCGACCTGATCGTGTGCCAGCAACATCTGGCACAACCAGTCATTGAGGCACTCCGCGAGGGCAGACTGAACGGGTGACCTCCCCCGTTCACACCTCTTCTTCGCTGCCCAACGGCGCACCCGTCGACATGGCGTGGGGCGCGTTCCACGAGACCGCGCCATGGACGTTGCACCTCGAGGAGATCACGTGGCAAAAAGTCGCCGCTGAACTTCGCGCGCAGGCCCAACGCGAGATTCCCGTTCTCACCACCCCGACCAGGACGCCACCCGTCGCGCGACTCGTCACCGTCGTGTGGGTGCTCGGGTCTGCACTCTTGCCGTGGTTCGTGAAGAAGAAGTTCAAGCGCTTCGCCACGCCAGAGGAATCCCGCGCCTACGTGTCGTTGCGCATGCGCAAGGCCGTCGAACGACTCGGGTCGACCTACATCAAGCTCGGCCAGATCATCTCTTCGGGTGAGGGACTGTTCCCCGCCGAACTCGTGGCGGAGTTCAAACTGTGTCGCGACCAAGTGCCCGCGATTCCCTTCGACGAGGTTCGTCGCGTGGTCGAAGAAGAACTCGGCGCGACCATCGAAGACACCTTCGCCTCCTTCGATCGCACGCCTCTCGCGGCAGCCTCGATCGCCCAGGTGCACGTCGCCACGCTGAAGACCGGCGAGGAAGTCGTCGTCAAGGTGCAGCGACCGGTCGTCTCCAGCCTCGTGCGCAAGGACCTGCGCGTGATGGCGTGGCTCGCCCCGCACCTCGTCGGCCGCATCAAGGTGAGTGCGCTCGCCAACCCGCCCGCGCTCGTCGAGTTGTTCGCCGAGACGATCGTCGAGGAACTCGACTTCCGCATCGAGGCCGACAACATGTTGGAAGTCGCCAAGATGCTGCGCGAGTTGAACCAGACGAGCTACATCGTGCCGCGGCCACACCCGAGCCTCGTGACGCGACGCATCCTCGTCATGCAGCGCGTGAGTGGTTTCAAGTTCGACGACGTGGCCGGCATCTCGGGCGCAGGTATCGACACCCACGAGGTGATTCGCACGGGAATGATCGCCTTCATGGAAGGCGCGATGATCTACGGCGTGTTCCACGGCGACCTGCACGGCGGGAACCTGTTCGTGATGAACGACGGACGCACGGCACTGCTCGACTTCGGCATCGTGGGTCGCCTCACCGGTGCGCGCCGCATGGCGTTCCTGCGCCTCATGCTGAACGCGACGACGAACAACGTGACGGGACAGATCGAGGCGCTGCGCGACCTCGGTGCACTGCCGATGGACACCGACATCCAGGCCGTGATTGCAGATTTGAATCTCGGCGCCCCGGTGATCGACCCGACCACGTTGTCGGGCGAGGAGCTCGTGAAGGAAGTCCAGCGCGTGGTCAAGGCGCTCCTCGGGTACGGCGCGCGCATGCCCAAGGAACTCATGTTGTACGTGAAGAACATGGTGTTCTTGGACGGCGCGATCGCCAAGCTCGCCCCAGACCTCGACCTGTTGGCCGAGATCGCCTCGATCTCGATGTTGTTCGCCCAGCGCCACGGCGAGCGCCTCGGCCGTGAGCTCGGCATCGACCACACGAAGGTGGAGATCAACCTCGACAGCGTGAAGGCCGGCTTCGGTGTCGACACCTCGACGAACTCGATGACCTATCGCGACCTGCAGAAGCGCCGCGAACTGATCCAAAAGCGCATGCGGGAGCACGTCGGGCGCTGAACTAGTTTGGCGCGCCATGAGACTTCTCGTGGCCCGCTGCAGTGTGGTCTACGAGGGACGCCTGGACGCCTCGCTCCCCGAAGCCACTCGTCTCGTGATGGTCAAGGCCGACGGCTGTGTCGCCATCCACGCCGACGGCGGCGCGTACAAGCCACTCAACTGGATGAACGCACCGAACTCACTCGTCGAACACGACGACCGCTGGGTGATCACCAACCCGAAGGGTGAGACCCTCACCATTCACCTGCACGAGGTGTTCGCAGATTCCTCACACGAACTCGGCGAAGACCCGGGCCTCACCAAAGACGGTGTCGAGGCACACCTGCAGGTGTTGCTCGCCGAGCTGCCCGAGACGATCGAGCCGGGTCTCACACTCATTCGCCGCGAGTACCCGACCGCACTCGGCCCCGTCGACTTGTTGTGCCGCGACGAACGCGGCCAGACGGTAGCGGTCGAGATCAAGCGCAAGGGCGAGATTGATGGAGTCGAGCAACTCACCCGCTACATCACGGCGCTGTCGGCAGACTCGAGCCTCGGAGAGATCCGTGGGATCTTCGTGGCCCAAACCATCAAGCCCCAGGCCAAGACCTTGGCCGAGAGCCGGGGGCTCGGCTGGTGCGAGGTGGACTACGACGAGTTGAGGGGTAAGAAGTCCGACGAATTGCGCTTGTTCTAAGGGTTTGGGGACCCACACTAGATACCCGATAAATATGACCTAAATAGTCGTAATTAGGCTAGCCTGACCGCCGTCATCACCTCGGGGGTCACATGCAGTTCCCAATCAACCTCAACCTGGTCGGTCGCAAGGTGCTCGTCGTCGGTGCCGGCCGCATCGCCACCCGCAAGGCCCAGCAACTCGTCCCCTGCGGCGCGGACATCACCGTGATCGCCCCACACGTCGTCGCCGAGATGCGCGAGCTTCCTGTCACGATCCTCGAGCGCGAGTACGCAGCTGGTGATGCACTCGGATTCCGACTCGTCATCACCGCGACGGGCAACGTCGAGGTCGACCAGGCGATCTACGACGAGTGTGAAGCCGCCGGCATCTGGGTGAACTCCGCCGACGATCCTGCTCGTTGCTCGTTCACACTGCCGGCCGTCGTGCGTCGCGGCTCGCTCATGGTCACCTCCTCCACCGCAGGTGCGAGCCCCGCGCTGTCGAGTTGGATCCGTGCACGACTGGACGAGATGTTGGACGACGAACTCGCCGACCTCGTCGCTGACCTTGCTGCGGAACGTGCTCGAGTACATGCACTCGGCGAAAGCACCGAAGACGTGAACTGGGCACCGATCATCGAAGAGCTCGCCGCCAAGCGCGGCATTCGCTTCGGCCGGACACTGAGCGAGGTCGCATCATGACCGTGCACCTTGTCGGCGCGGGACCGGGAGACCCCGAGTTGCTCACCGTACGCGCGGCGCGTCTCATCGCCTCGGCCGACGTCGTCGTCTACGACGCACTCGCCGACCGCAGCATCTTGGAACTCGCACCCACGCACGCAGAGCGCATCGACGTCGGTAAACGACCGGGTCGATCGACGCCGCAGGAGATGATCAACGCTCTCCTCATCCATCTCGGCACGCAGCACGCGCACGTCGTGCGCCTCAAGGGTGGCGATCCCTACGTGTTCGGTCGCGGTGGCGAGGAAGCATCCGCATTGCAGCAGGCCGGAATCGACTTCGAGGTCGTGCCGGGAATTTCCTCTGCCGTCGGCGTTCCGGCGTCGGCGGGAATTCCCGTCACTCACCGCGGTGTGTCACACGCGTTCACGGTCGTCACCGGGCATCGCGAAAAGGGCGGAGCCTCGGGCATCGACTGGGAGTCACTCGCTCGCGTCGGCGGAACCATCGTCGTGTTGATGGGCGTCACCGAGCGCGCACAGATCGCGCGTCGTTTGATGGCCGGGGGCCTCGATGCATCCACGCCGGTGGCGGCGATTCGCTACGGCACGCGCAAGGACCAGACGACGCGGCGCTTCCCACTCGGTGCTCTCGCGAGCGAACCACTCGAGTCACCGACGACAATCGTGATCGGCGACGTTGCCGCACTTGATTTCTCCCCGCACCGCGAACTGACTAGGGCGATCTGATGCGCCGTTCGATCGACGACCGACCGCTGTCGCTTGCCGACCTCCCGAGCGGAGCCGACGACGTCGCCGAATTGTCGTGGGCCGTCGCAGTGTGCGACGACTACGACGATGCGACACCACATGTCGTGTTGACGCTCGAGCCGCTCGGCCGACCGGGCGAAGGTCTCGCAGCACACCTCTCTCCCGACCACGCCCGACGCCTCGTGCGAGCACTCAGTGATGCACTGCGCGAGATCGGCGAACCACTCACCCTCACCCCCACGACCAAGGAGCACCAATGACGATCGATGTGACCGTCACCGCCAATTCCAACATCGCCCCTGCGCCGTTCCCTCGCGACCTCTACGAGGAGCAACTGCGCGACATCGATCGCTTCGAGATCGCCATCGAGCAGTACCTCGCAGGCGAGATCACCGAAGACGTGTTCCGCGTGATGCGCCTCAACAACGGCATCTATGGCCAGCGTCAGGGCGGCACCAATCAGATGGTGCGCATCAAGTTGCCGGCGGGTTCGATCCGACCGGACCAGCTCGAGTTGATGGCCGACCTCGCCACGGATTTCTCCCGCGGCTGGGGCCACATCACCACGCGACAGAACATCCAGTTCCACTTCGTGGAACTTCGCCGCATCCCGAGCCTGCTCCGCAAGCTCGCCGCGGTCGGTCTCACCAGTCGCGAGGCGTGTGGCGACACCGTGCGCAACGTGATGGCTTGTCACCTCGCCGGTGCATGCCCGCACGAGAAGCTCGACGTCACCCCGTGGGCCGAGGCGACGTTCCGTCACTTCGTGCGCAACCCGATCGGCCAGCGCCTGCCCCGCAAGTTCAAGGTCAACTTCTCCGGTTGCTCGACGGACTGCGGCCAGGCGATGTTCAATGACGTCGGAGTCGTCGCCGTCTCCCGCGAGACCGCGACCGGCGAGATCGAACACGGCTTCCGCGTGTACATCGCGGGTGGGCTCGGAGCGACACCGCATCCTGCGCTCGCACTCGAGGACTTCACGCGCCGCGAGGACCTACTACCGACGATCGAGGCGACATTGCGCGTGTTCGACCAGACCGGCAACCGTGACAACAAATTGCGCGCGCGACTGAAGTGGGTCGTCGACCAGCTCGGCATCGAAGAAGTGCGCCGACGCGTCATCAAGATGCGCCACACGCTTCCCGCTTCCTCCACGTGGCCGGGTGGAATTCCGCCCGAGGTCGTTGCAGCCGGAGACCTGCCCGCCGGACGCGCGGAGGTTGGCGAAGTAACCCAGGTTGGTCAGGGCGTGCGGGTGGACTTGCGCGGAGCGAACTCGTATCGCGCGTGGGAGATCGCAAGCGTCGTTCGCGGTGCCGCCAAGGGCACCGTCTCTGCGATCGCCTATGCCGCACTCGGCGACATCACCGCGGATCAGTTCCGTGCACTCGCTGCGATCCAGCGCGAGTTCGTCGCCGACGTTCGTCTCACCAACCGACAGAACGTGGTGTTCCGTGGATTGCGCGAAGACCAACTCGAACCGCTCTATCAGCGACTCGTCGCCATCGACATGGCCCGACCGGGAGCCGAACTCGCACGCGACGTCGTCGCCTGCCCCGGAGCTGACACGTGCAACATCGCGGTCACCCAGTCGCGTGGCCTCGCCGGTGCGATCGGCGAGCGACTCGAGGAAGAAGGATTGGCTGAGGTCGGCGGTGTGCGCATCAACATCTCGGGATGCACCAACAGTTGCGGTCAACACCACGCCTCCGACATCGGACTGTTCGGTGCCGAGCGCCGCGCGCACGGCAAGGCACTCCCCGGCTATCAGCTCCTCCTCGGTGGTCACGTCGGTGAAGAGCAGATCCACTTCGGAGACAAAGCGCTGCGCCTTCCCGCCAAGACCGCACCGCAGGCCGTTGCCCGCGTCGTGCGACGCTTCGCCGAGGAGCGCACCGCGACCGAGACGTTCAGCACTTGGCTTGCTCGTGTGGGCGGCGCGACCGCAGTCGCCGAGGGTCTGCGTGACTTGGATGAGATCCCGACGCCAGAGGTGAACCCGGACTTCTTCGTCGACTACGGCGAAGTCGGACCGTACGTGGCGAACGTCGCAGAGTCGGAGTGTGCAACGTGACGACCCCAGACACGATCATCGTCGGCTCGCACCAATGGTCGGTCGCCGACCGCGCCCGATCGACCGTTGCCTTCGTAGGCGGCGTCGGCGCACTCGTCGCATCCAACCTCCTGCACGAGCGCTGGCTGACCTGGGTCGGCGTGACCCTCATCGTCGCCTTCGCCTATGTGGCGGTCACTTCTGGGCGAGTCGTGCGCATGACCCCCGATCGCCTCGAGGTGGTCGGCTTGTTCGGCATTCGCTCGATCGAGGCACGGGATCTGATCGAGGTGAGCGCAGCCGACGACCCCTACGGTTCGGTGATCGCGGTGTTCCGACCAAAGCGTGGACGACCACAGAGCATTCCGATGGCGGTCATCGAACAGCACCCACAGGGGCTCATCGCATTGCACCAGTACATCGACACCGCGATCGGATCGGGCCAACTTGACCCACGTCGGGTGTCGCTGAAGAACGAACTCGCGTTCTACTAGGAGAGATAGCGCGAGATCAGGTCGCGATAGAACGCTCGCATTCTGGCGTCATCCATTTGGTCGTCCGGCGCGAGCATCTCGTTGTGAATGAGCATGAAGGCGAACGACATCGTGAGCTGAGTGAATGAGGAGATGTCGAAGTCGATCGTTATGCCGTTGCGGCGGGCGATCGCGCGAATGAGTCGTGCGCTCGTCGCTTGGAACTCGCGTGCGAGTTCACTCAATCGTTCGCGTAGGGGACCATTGTCGACGGATGCCGCCAGGGTCTGAACACGCGACCAGCGCATCTTGCGCATGTACGCCGACTGCGGCATCGGGAGTTGGTCAATGATGGCGTTGTAGTCGACTGGTCCCGTCCCCGCCTCGATGCCATCGGTGAATTCTGACCATCGCCGAATGTTGCGCGCATAGTCCTCGGTAAGAACATGTGCGAGCAATCCATCGCGGTTCGTGAAGTGTCGATAGATGAGCGACACGGAACAGTTGGCCTGTCGCGCAACTTCCTGCACTCGAAGGCCGACGATGCCACGCTCCTCGATTTCGTTGCGCGCGCCTGAGACGATGAGGTCGTATTTGGAGAACTCGATCGCCGTCGTGGTCACACTTCGACACTAATGGAGTGCGTCGAATTGAAAATACTTCACCACAAACGGAGTACGTTGAATTGAAAATACTTCACTTGGTTTGTGGTTGTGGCCACGTGCCGTCACGACCGTCCATACCGGCATTCAGTCTTGCGTTCGCCAGCAATTGTTCGACGACGGGACCGAGCGTGGTTGGATCTGCAACTGGTGCGTGTGTCGGTCCACGATGCCAGCCTTCGGCGACGGCGAGCACTTGACCGCTCGCTTCGAACACGCGACCGGTGACTCCCTTCGACTCTTCAGAGGCGAGCCACGTGACGATCGGTGCGATCCACTTCGGGCTGCGCTGCTCGCGCTCCTCGTCGGTCTCCGGTGCAGGGCCGAGATTCTCGGTCATGCGGGTGAGCGCGACGGGCGCGACGGCGTTCACCGTCACGCCGTAGCGGGCGAGCTCGAGTGCGGAGATCACCGTGAAGGCGGCGATGCCGGCCTTGGCTGCGCCGTAGTTCGTCTGGCCGATGTTGCCGTAGATGCCCGACACCGATGACGTATTGATGATGCGACCGTCGACCGGGTGACCGGCCTTCTGACGATCGCGCCAGTACGCGGCGGCGAAGTGCGACGGAGCGAACGTGCCCTTCAGGTGCACCTTGATGACGGCGTCCCACTCCTCTTCGCTCATGTTGGCCATCATGCGGTCGCGCAGGATGCCGGCGTTGTTGACGACGGCGTGCAGGTCACCGAAGGTGTCGACTGCGGTCTGGATGAGTCGCTCTGCGCCAGCCCAGGTGGAGATGTCATCGCCGTTGGCGATCGCCTTGCCACCCATCGCCTCGATCTCGTTCACCACCTGCTGTGCCGGTGAGAGGTCGCCACCCGAGCCATCGACGCCCGCGCCGAGGTCGTTCACGACGACGTGCGCGCCGTGGCGAGCAAGCGAGAGGGCATGTTCGCGACCGATCCCGCGACCCGAACCCGTGACAATGGCTACACGACCTTCACATAAGCGCTTCATGCGGAGGCACTCTAGTCTTTGCCCGTGTCCGACTCCCCGCGAAGCACCGTCACCTGCGACGTTCTCGTCGTCGGAGCGGGACCGGCGGGGATCGCCACGGCGCTCGAAATCAAGCGCTCGGGACTCGACGTCCTCGTCATCGACAAGGCCACCTTTCCTCGCGACAAGTGCTGCGGGGACGGCCTCACGACGGGAGCCCTGCGCGTGCTCGAGTCGCTCGACTTCGACCCCGCGCTCGTGCCTAGCTGGACGCCGACGAGCGACGTGTGGTTGCGCTCCCCGTCCGGTCGCGAGATGTCGATGCCACTTCCGAGCGGCCAAGGAACCTTCGCCGCAATCGCGCCGCGGCTCGAGTTCGACGATGCGCTCGTGCGCACCGCGATCGACCGTGGTGTGCGCGTCGCCCAGGGCGTGACGTTCACGCAGATCACTTCGATGAACGACGACGGCGTAGTCGTGTCCGTCGATGTCTCGGTGACGTGCACTGCGGTTACGTCATCGCCGCCGATGGGATGTGGTCACCGGTGCGAAAGTCGCTCGGACTCTCACAGCCCGGTTATCTCGGTGAGTGGCATGCGTTCCGCCAGTACGCGAGCAACGTAACGGGACCAGCCAAGGATCGACTCATCGTGTGGTTCGATTCGGATCTCTTGCCGGGATACGCATGGTCGTTCCCACTGCGCGACGGTCGGGTGAACATCGGCTTTGGCATCCTGCGTGGTGGTCGTCACAGCGTGCAGGACATGAACACGTTGTGGCCAGACATCTTGTCCCGCCCGCACGTGCGCGAGGCGCTCGGGGAAAACACAACACTCGAAGGTCGTCACACGGCGTGGCCGATCCCCGCTCGGGTCACCTCGGCGACGCTCGCCCATGAGCGAGTGCTCTTCGTCGGCGACGCCGCGTGCGTGACCGACACGCTCACCGGTGAAGGAATTGGCCAAGCGCTCCTGTCGGGCGTGCTCGCAGGCCAGGCAATCGCAACGAGTCGTGCGCACGGTGCACGCTCGGTCAGTCGTTCGTATAAACGAGCGATCCGCAGGAACTTCTTCGCCGACCATCGCATGTCGGTCACGCTCGGTGCGATCCTGAAGAGCGAACTCGGCGCGCGCGGTGCGCTGCGCCTG
>JACCDP010819333.1_pt1 | contig 16462 bp, 17 predicted proteins | sample 7445841 | NCBI WGS metagenome assembly JACCDP01 (sample SAMN15323441, study PRJNA562643) | freshwater metagenome | isolation source: river surface water | place: USA:Blue River Watershed | collected 2017-08-17 | reverse complement strand
TAAGTAATTGGCAGCACTATTCATTTATAAGTCATTTAGGTGCCGCAAAAATACGCAAAGGAACTTGTTTAAACTAAAAACTCCCCAATTATGGGGAGTTTTTAGCATCTTTTTTTTGAAGCCTAAAAAGGACTAAAAAGGAGGTAAATTAGTTCTGATTTTGAGTTGGGGTAGCTGAGGCAGGTTTTTGATTGCTTTGCATCTTTTTAAGGATTTCCCAGTTCTTAGTCAAGCTCTCTTTAATTTTTACTGTTTGTGCTTCACCAGGCATTAATTCCAATACTTTATCACACATGCCAATTGCTTTTTCTAAATCTTTCATTTCATTGAAATAACCCATCATCACATAATAATTGTTCACCAAACCCTGTTTGTTTTTAACAGGATCTTTCAACAAAAATTCATTTTGTAAGGTTGCAGCTTGAAACTGGATACCCAAATTATTGGCAGTATCTAGCAATTTAGCCCCTTTCAAGTTGAATGAGTATCCATTTTGACGGTCAGGGAAAGCAGCAATGTACTGCTTTGCAATATCTGTTGTAAAAAGGCCATCTTTTGCATTCAAGGCAACGCTAGATAACTTGTAAAAATAAACCTCATCTTTGATCGCTCTAAGGTTAAAATAACTCACATTCCACTTTAAAGCATCAACATACATATTAGCTTTTTCAAACATATCAGCACCAAGCTTGTAATATTTCATTTGATTTGCCTTCACCGTATCCGCTGCAATTGCTTTTTCTAAGATACCCGCTACAAACGTTTCATTGCCTTTGAATTTTGACATTACTTTTACTGCTAGCTCATAGTCTGAGTTCAATACCTGATCGGCTGGACTTTTATTTATAAATTGTTCGATATAAGTTTTAGCCTGGATAGAGTCTCCAATACGGTCATAGTTATAGGCCAATAAAACCCCAATACGAGGTAGTGCTGCAACCCCAATAGACGCTTCTAACTCCTTGGATTTCGCCAAAGAAGCTTCGTATTGTCCAGCACGGAATAAATAATCTGCATTAAAGATATCCAATGCTGGATCCTTGTCTGCGTTTGACAAAAACAAATCAAGATTTGTTTTTGCGGTTTCTGTATTCTTATCTGAATAATACTGATATAAGGCAAAATAAGTTGAAGGAAACTTAGGATCAACAGCCAAAGACTTTTTAAAATATTCGTCAAAAGACTCTACGTTATTTTGTGACTGATATACTTTACCTATTCTATAATAAGGATAAGCATTTTGTGGGTCTCTATTGATGGCTTCCAAAAAAGCAGTTACCGCTTCGCCACCATTTTCACCACCCAATTTAAGGTAGTTAATACCTAAATTAATGTATAAACTTGGTAACACTGGTGTGCCCTCATAAGCAGAAATTGTTTCCTTTAATTTGTCGATCGCATATTGATGATCGCCAACATTAGTAGGGATTTCAGAGTGTATATAACCAATTGCATTTACAATTTCTTGACTTGGCTTACCCTTGAATTTCCCCTTCGTATTTAAGGTAGTTGTAATGGCTACTTCTAAAGTTTGTTTGATTGCATTTAGGTCTGCAGATGCGCCAGCTTCCAATAACTGAATGTGGGCAGTACCTACTAAAATCCATGCATTATTGCCTAATTCGCCTGCAGCTTTTTGATACAATTCTTTTGCAGTTTGTACAATCGCTTTATCTGGAACACCTGCACCATTTTGAGATAAAATTGCTTGACCATACCAGAAGATCGTTTCTGGGTCTTTTGAATTTTTCTCGTAAGCATCTTTAAAGAAAGCTAAGGCAGATTTGTTTTTTTCATAACGCAACAATTTCAATCCCTCGTTTAATGGAGATACAGGCATTTGTGCATTAACTCCAGTTAAAGCAAATGCGACTGCCATCATCAATACAACCAATTTTTTCATCACAGTGTTTTTTCTATTTTTAAATAATACTCAATTAAAACCCAACTTTCTAGCATTCTAAAGGTTTCAACTTCAAGAAGGCTAAAATATTAATTTTTTCGCAAGAAACCGATTTAAATTTTAGTTAATTCTACTAAACCTTGTTAGCATATAAGGCTATTCTAGCATACTATTCCTTTTTTTAAAGCCCATTTTCGCTGGCACTAAAAAAGAACGCTTAAAAATCAACTGCCCTCTTTCCAAACTTAAAAAGTTTAAAAACCCCGTCCCTAAGCCAGCTGCATTTTCTTTTAAAATAAAATAGATTGGTAAGGTAAGAGGATATTGAGCTTTGCTGATGGTTGCAGGCGATGGTTTAGAAAAATAGCCTTTTTCAATGCATTGTGTACATTCTACCAAACCTAATTTTACTTTTTTACGCAATTCAATTTGAGCAGGATCATATCCATCTCCAATCCAGTTCATCCCCACAAACCCAATAGCATCAGCATGTGTAGCGATATAGTCTATCACTTCTTTACTTCCATTTGCAGCAACAACATTTTTTCCAAAAGGTGCATCCTTCGCTAAACTATCTTTTAAAAAACGAATGATGCCTGTTAAATTGTTACCATCCATCACCACTTGCTTATTGGATTTTCCATTCAAACTTTGTCTTAGGTCTTCAATGCTAAATATGGAGTCCTTTGCTGATTTATGCACCAAAACGGCCACTGCATTGTATGCAAGAATGGCAAAATTTGGATTAAATCCAAGGCTGTTTTTATAGTCAGCTTGTTCCTGCTTGTTTAAGCCTCTAGTAACAAAAATCATCCTGGTACTATCATTGGCTAAATCTCTAAAACATTCAATTTCCGATTTATAACTTACCTCAATCTTTGCCTTAGGATTGCTTTCCAAAAAGACTTTTAACTGCTCCTCCATAAATGGTCTAAAACTTGCTTCTACCGAGATGCGGATCATTCCTTCATTTGGGGATTCTAAAGTCTTTTGGGTTGCATTTTTACATGAAACCATTAGTAGTATAAAAGTACAGCCAATTAAAAAGGTGCGCATAGTTCCTGTTTGTTGTTTGATCGGATTAATAATCTTGTTTTATGGCTCTGAAAAGCCTAAATCCACCATAAACCAGGCACAAAGTGCCAAAAATGAGTCTAAAATCATTGTCAATATTTAAAACCATGTCCATTTTCAAGTATTTGGCGCCAAATAAGAGGCCACCAATTCCAAGAATCAATGTAGACATGGAGAAGTCATAAATACGTCTAAAAAAACGAAATGACCTTTCAGATTTTTCTCTTTCTTCCATATAGGGCAATTTTTGAAAAGCAAATTAAACAATTAACATGGTAACGATTTAAAAAATTATCTTTACAAACAAATTGAGTTCATGAGTAAACCTTCTTTACCACAAGGCACAAGAGATTTTAACGCGGCAACCGTTCAGAAAAGGCAATATATCTTCAAAACCATTAGGACGGTATTTGAATTATTTGGATTTCAGCCACTGGAAACGCCTGCAATGGAACAATTGGAAACTTTGATGGGTAAGTACGGAGAAGAAGGCGATAAACTGATTTTTAAAATTTTAAACAACGGTTTAGATAACCCACAAAAAGCTACAGCAACAACTGAAGGGTTTCAAAAAATATTAGATGGTAAGTCTAGCACGCAAATCACAGAAAGGGCGTTAAGATATGATTTGACCATTCCTTTTGCAAGGTATGTAGCCATGCATCATGGCGCATTAAGTTTCCCTTTTAAACGTTATCAAATTCAACCAGTTTGGAGAGCGGACCGTCCACAAAAAGGAAGGTATAGAGAGTTCTACCAATGTGATGCAGATATTGTTGGCTCAGACAGTTTATTAAATGAAGTAGAATTAACAGCCATTTATTTAAATGTGTTTAAGGCACTACAATTAGATGTGGAGGTGAAAATGAATAACCGTAAAATTTTATTAGGCCTTGCTCAGGTTTGTGGTGGAGAAGATAAAATGATTGACCTAACAATTGCAATTGATAAATTAGATAAGATTGGTTGGGAAAAAGTAGCAGAGGAATTAGAGCGTAAAGGATTTACTGCAGCTCAACAAAAAACGATTCAAGCTTATTTAGAAATTGAAGGTACAAACGAGTCAAAATTAAAACAACTTGGAGCATTATTAAATGGTAACGAAAACGCATGTAAAGGAATCGAAGAAATACAATATGTTTTAGACTATCATGCACAAAGCGGATTGGCCAAAAATTTAGTGGCAGATTTTACTTTAGCAAGAGGCTTGAATTATTATACTGGATTAATTTTTGAAGTAAAAGCAATCGACGCAGAGATGGGTAGTATTGGAGGCGGCGGAAGGTACAATGACCTAACAAGTTTATTTGGCGTACCGAATGTACCTGGCGTGGGTATTAGCTTTGGCGTGGATCGTATTTATGACGTACTTGAAGAGAAAAATCTTTTTCCAACTTCAGTAGAACAACATACAACTGTTTTATTTTTTAATTTGGGAGAAGAGGAAGCTAAAGAAGCGTATCATTTGATGGCGACCTTAAGAGCCAAAAAAATTGCTTGTGAAATCTACCCAGACAAGAGTAAATTCGACAAGCAATTTAAATATGCAGAAAAGAAAGGCATTCCAAATATTATCATCATCGGATCCGATGAATTGAGTAAAAAAGAATGCACGATCAAAAACTTAATTACTGGAACACAACAAACAATTCCATTTGAAGCACTTGCAACAATGGCATTTTAATGCTTCCTAGTTGTTTTGTTTTGCCCAAAGTGCAGCGTAAAATTCATCTTCTTTCAATGCAACTGGACTAGACTCTTTGCGACCCACTAGTTCCATACCTTGCACTAAAATACTTATAGACTCTACCATCTTACCATCTTTTCTTTTGAAAATCACCAATGCATCATATGTTGCTAAATAAAAACTGTCTACACCTTTTTTCTCTAACACTGTTGAACCCATTGCAGAATTGATTACCAAGCTAGAATCTTGAGTAGTTAATGAAACTTCGGCTACTGGACTACCTTCTGCAAAAACGTATTTTCCTAAATAATCATTTAATGGCCCTTGTTGTGCATTTACAGACAAGAAAGCGCCCATTAAAATCAAGGTCATAAAGCATAATTTTCTCATAATTCTAGATTTAAGTTTTAAGTGACTCAAAATACTATGTTTTAGTGGAAATTCCCACATAAAATGGCCATTTCCAATAGAAATAGTTGAATGTTAACAGACTGATCAAGTATCTTTGCATCATGGAGCAAACAAGACCAAATATCAGGGCAGTAGAGGTCGCTGAGATAGAACGATTTATAGCAAAAATCGAAGAAAAGCCGTTTAGGGTAAAACAGATTGTAGAATGGTTATGGCAAAAACATGCACATAGTTTTGACGAAATGACCAATTTAAGCCTGGATTTACGTAAAAAATTACAGGAGCATTTTAGTTTACCAGCACTTTCGATTGATACAACTCAGATGAGTAGCGATGGTACTTTTAAAACAAGGTTTAGAACTTTTGACGATCATATGATTGAGGGCGTTCTTATCCCAACCACCTTACGTAAGACAGCATGTGTGTCTTCGCAGATTGGTTGTAGTCTTAGTTGTAAATTCTGTGCGACAGGCTATATGGAGCGAAGCAGAAATTTAAATTTCGACGAAATTTATGACCAAGTAGTGATGATCAAACAACAGGTAGAAAAAACCTATGATCAAAATTTATCCAATATCGTATTCATGGGCATGGGTGAGCCGTTATTGAACTACAAGAATGTCTTAAAAGCAATTGAAAAAATTACTTCACCAGAAGGCTTAGGCATGAGCCCAAGACGTATCACAGTTTCCACTGCAGGTGTTGCAAAACAGATCAAGCAATTAGGAGACGACCAAGTGAAATTCAAATTGGCACTATCCCTTCATGCTGCCAATGATAAGAAGCGTAATGAAATTATGCCAATCAATGAAAGTAATAATATTGAATCATTGATTGAAGCGCTTAATTATTTCTACAAAAAGACAGGCAACGAAATTACATTCGAATATATCTTATTCAAAGATTTCAATGACAGCGAGAAAGACGCAATGGAATTAGTAAAAATTTACAGACAAGTGCCTGCAGATTTAATCAACGTCATTGAATACAATGCCATTGATCGTTTTCCATTTGATAAGCCTGATGAAGATGGATTTGAAAGATTTGTAGAAATTTTACAAAAAAATAGAGTGAACGTTCGTATAAGAAGAAGTCGTGGTAAAGATATTGATGCGGCTTGTGGACAGTTAGCCAATAAAGACAATTAATACCGCCTCCTATGAAAGCGAAAAGATCCGACAACTTTGACAAGTTTGCCAATAAGAAAAAAGGAAGTGCTGTTAAAGAAGAATATAGACAAGAAAAAAAGCAGGCAAAAAAAGATGCTAGAGCTGCAGGTGAAGCTGCACGTCAAAGAAAAAAAGATATTGAAAGAGGTATTGCAGTAGAACCATTAGGGAATAATAAAAAAGGGGGCTTTGATAAAAAAGGAGGCTACGATAAAAAAGAATATGTAACAGGTCCTCCAAAATATTCCATTCCATTAAGAGCAAAATCTGCGCCATCAAAAGCAGCGTCTAAAGGGCCTTTCAAATCTGCAGATGTACAACCAAAATATGGTGAGCTTCAAAAATCTGCTGGATCTAGATCTGCTGGACCAAGAGCATCCGCCTCTAAAAGAACACCGGAATCTATGGATCGTGCAGACGCAAAACGAACTGCAAGCATCGGCAAAGTAACTGCCAATGAAGATATGCCTTACGAGCAAATGCCTTTGAATAAATACATTGCGCATGCGGGCACTTGTGGAAGAAGAGAAGCGGCAGAACTCGTTAAGTCTGGTCATATCACGGTGAACGGGGATACAGTTTTAGAGCCTGGTTATAAAGTACAATATAAAGATGTGGTAAGATTAAAGGGGAAAGTATTGCAATTGCAAGTCACTCCTGTTTATATTTTATTGAACAAGCCAAAAGATTATATCTGCACAGCAAACGATCCAGAAGGCAGAAAAACTGTTTTAGATATTATTAAAAATGCGACTACACAAAGAATGTTTCCTGTAGGTCGTTTAGATAGAAATACAACAGGGGTTTTAATTTTAACGAATGATGGAGACTTAGCGCAAAAGCTAACCCACCCTTCTTATGAAATTAAAAAAATCTATGAGGTAACCTTAGACAAACCTGTAACCAAGGCAGATATGGAAGCTATAGCAGCAGGTGTTGAATTAGAAGATGGATTCATAGCAGCAGATGCAGTAAGTTATTTATCCAACACCTCTAAAAATGTGATTGGTATTGAAATTCATAGTGGTAGAAACAGAATTGTAAGAAGAATATTTGAACACCTTGGTTACGATGTAAGACATTTGGACAGGGTGATGTTCGCGAATTTAACTAAGAAGAATGTAGATCGCGGCAAGTGGCGTTTCTTAGCAGAAAAAGAAGTAAGAACTTTAAAATTCTTAAATAAGTCATTTACAAGAAAAGCAAGCAAGTAAGGGATGTTAGATATACTATTTGAGGATCAAGACATGATTGTCATCAACAAGCCTGCTGGTGTATTAAGTATTCCAGATCGATTCGGAAAAGAACTTTCTATCAAATCTCTTTTGCAAGATAAATACGGTACTATTTTTACTGTGCATCGTTTGGATCAAGCAACGAGTGGGTTGATAATTTTTGCAAAAAACGCAGAAGCACATAAGGAACTTAGCCAATTATTTGAAGGCAGAACAATTGAAAAAAAATACCTTGGCTTAGTGTTAGGCCGTCCCGAACCAAATGGCAGTATTGACGGAAGCATTATGGAACATCCTGTTAAAAAAGGACAAATGTATATCCATGTAAAAGGGAAAGCTGCATTGACAACCTATGAAGTGGTCACCTACTATAAACACTACGCCTTAGTATCATTTCAAATTCATACTGGAAGAACCCATCAAATTAGGGTACATGCAAAACATATTGGACATCCAATCATTGCAGACGAGATCTACGGAGATGGTGTTAAATTATTGCTATCAAGTATTAAGAAAAAGAATTTTAAATTAAGCAAATCTGAAGAAGAAGAAAAGCCACTACTTGCAAGACACGCTTTACACGCATATACCTTAAAATTGGTGTTTAAAGAAAAGGAGTTTGCATTTGAAGCGCCGCTTCCTAAAGATTTAGCTGCAACGATTAAGCAATTAGATAAGTGGAATAGCTAAATCCAACAAGCCATCGGGCAATTCAACATACACTTGCTTTTTTGTATGGTCTACTCCTTTAAGACTCTCCTCATGCAAAGGAATATAGGTTTCATTGCCTTGGTATAAAATCGTCACCATTAACTGATGTGGCTGTTCAATTACTTCTTGCACCTTGCCTAATTCTTTTCCATCTTCAACCACCATATATCCAAGTAAGGAAAGGGGTGAACTTTTATCTACTAGCAATTGGAATTCGGCTTCTGGCAGCCATACTTTTTTCCCAATCAAAATACTACAAGCTTCTCTAGTGGTAATGCCTTCTACTTGTAAATGGGTTAAACTTTCGGTTTTTGCAGATGCAGACTGAATAAAATAAGGAATAAAACTAGCTGCATTTTTTTCAATAAAAATTGCATCAATGCCTTTAAAGTGTATGGGCTTCCCCAAAGCATGCTCTAAGATAAGATGCCCTGTTAAACCATGTGCTGCAACAATTTTTCCTATGTGGATATATTCACTCATACACGAATTTAGTAAATGATTGGACGATAAAAAAAACCTCCCGAATTTCGGGAGGTTAAATACTATTGAATCTTAAATAAATTTTAGATTTCTTTAGGTTATTCTGCAGCTGGTGTTTCTTCAGCAGCCGCTTCTGCAGCTGGTGCTTCCGCTTCTGCTACTGGTACTTCCACTTCAGCTGGTGCTTCTTCAGCAACAACTTCTGCAGGTGCTTCAGCAACTGGTTCAGCTACTTTCTTAACTACTGGTACATACACTTTTTTATCAGCTTGTGCTTTTTTGTGTGCATCATTCTTAGAAGCAATTGATGTTTCATGCTGTGCATACCAAGCTTCAAACTTAGTCATTGCAGTTGCATCATCAAATAGACCTAATTTAACACCACGTAATAAGTGCTTTAAATAAAGTACGCCTTTGAAAGACAAGATTCTGCGAACGGTGTCTGTAGGTTGAGCACCTTTGTTTAACCACTCTAAAGACTTTTGACGATCTAAATTGATTGTCGCTGGAACTGTTAAAGGATTGTAAGTACCAATTTTCTCGATGAATTTACCATCTCTTGGTGCGCGTCCGTCAGCCACTACTATAAAGTAGAAAGGCCTTTTTTTACTACCATGACGCTGTAGTCTCATTTTTACTGCCATTTTAAATAGAAATTTATAGGCGTTAACAAATAGGGTTAAGGGTGCAAAGTTATAAAAACCTGCTGAATTCACCCAATTAAATGGGATAAGAAAGCCAAATTTGTTAAAAAATATTGAAAATCAACCATTTATAAAAAAGACAGAGGGCGATTATCTTCTCATCCCAGGCATTTTGCTAGCCATTGCAGCACCGGCAGGACCGCTCATCATCTTCATCATTTGTTTCATCTGGTCAAACTGCTTGATAAAGGCATTGATTTCTGCCAAGTCTTTTCCGGCACCTTTCGCAATTCTTGCTTTTCTACTTGGCGTTAAAATATCTGGATTTCTTCGCTCAATTAAAGTCATGGATTGAATGATGGACTCAACTCCTTTGAAAGCATCTTCTTTGATGTCTATATCTTTTATACTTTTTCCAACACCTGGAATCATCCCCATTAAATCTTTCAGGTTGCCCATTTTTTTGATCTGCTGAATTTGGGTTAAAAAATCCTCAAAATCAAATTGATTCTTTCTAATTTTCTTCTCTAATTTTTTTGCTTCGGCTTCATCAAATTGAGCTTGTGCTTTTTCAACTAAAGAAGTAATATCACCCATCCCTAAAATCCTTTGCGCCATCCTCTCAGGATAAAAAATATCCAAAGTATCCATCTTCTCTCCACTACTCATGAACTTGATTGGCTTGTTCACAGTATACTTGATGGACAAAGCAGCACCACCTCTTGTATCGCCATCTAACTTTGTTAAAACAACTCCAGTAAAATCTAATCGATCGTTGAAAGTCTTTGCAGTATTGACTGCATCCTGCCCTGTCATTGAATCTACCACAAATAAAATTTCTTGTGGTTGAATGGCAGATTTAATATTTGCTACTTCATTCATCATCATTTCGTCTACTGCAAGACGACCTGCAGTATCGATGATAATGACATTTTTATTATTATGTTTTGCATATGCAATTGCATTTTGTGCAATTGAAACAGCATCTTTATTTTCGCGCTCAACAAAAATATCTACCCCAATTTGTTCAGCTAAAACAGTCAACTGATCCATGGCTGCAGGACGATAAATATCAGCAGCTACCAATAGTGGAGATTTTTTTTGTGCTTTGAGGTAGGTTGCTAATTTACCAGAGAAAGTGGTCTTACCACTACCCTGCAAACCTGCAACTAAAATGATGGTTGGATTTTTTGAAGTATCTAATAAACTAGCTTCTGAACCCATTAATGCCGTCAATTCATCCTGCACAATTTTAACCATCAATTGACCAGGACTAATGGCATTGATTACTTTTTCACCGACAGCTTTTTCTTTAATACTATCTGTAAATTCCTTGGCAATCTTAAAGTTCACATCGGCATCCAACAAAGCTTTTCTGATATCTTTAAGGGTATTGGCCACATTCAATTCATTGATGCGGGATTGGCCTTTTAGATGTTTAAACGCTGATTCTAATTTTTCACTAAGTGCATTGAACATAGGACTGTCTTTATAGTTTGCAAAGATAAGTCATCAAAGGCACTGAAAATCAGGTCATTTTAAGTTCAATTTTTTCCAAAATAATCCAATGAAGCAAATTTACAACATGATTTAAAATATTGATAATCAGTATAAATAGAGTAGAAAATAAGCTAATATTTGAAGTCTTTACAGTTTGTTAACGAATTAAGTGATTAAAATACTTGGAGGCATGCTTTTATTTAATATTATTGCATCAAACGAGCCCATTTTGGGTATAATGATATTATGAGTAAAAAATTACTATTTACACTTGAGTTTCCGGTTAGATGTTCACCTGCAATCTTATTTGAATTCCTCTCCACTGCGTCTGGTTTACAAGAATGGTTTGCAGATAAAGTGGATGAATGGGAGAATGTGTTCAGTTTTTCATGGAATGGTGGTACACCAGATAAGGCAGAGATTTTAGATCAAGAAGAAAATAAATTCATTCGATTTAGATGGTTACACAGCGAAAAAAATGAATACTTTGAATTCAGTATCGAAAAAACAGAAATTTCAAACCAAACTGTTTTGATCATCAAGGATTTTGCTGAGAAAAATGAAATCAAAGACCAGAGTCAACTTTGGGGTTATCAAATCAAAGAGCTATTTTATAGAATAGGTAGCTAGCACTACAATTTTGTTCAAAAAATTAGACATACTAATTCTCAGGGCATTTATAGGACCCTTTTTGGCAGCATTGACTATTTCTATATTCGTGCTGACCATGCAATTTTTTTGGCTTTATATAGACGACTTAGTTGGAAAGGGATTGGATACTTTCATTATTTTAAAATTAGTTGGACTCGTATCTATTAGTATGTTGACCACTGCCATCCCATTGGCATTGCTATTCTCATCAATCATGACATTTGGAAATCTGGGTGAAAGTTTTGAACTCATTGCCATTAAGTCTGCAGGTATTCCACTGATTCGTTTCATGCGTCCACTCTTTATTTTTGCGGTTGGACTTGCAGGTATCGCTTTTTTGTTGGCCAATAATATTATTCCTGTCTCTCAAATGCGGCTTACCACTTTGAAATATGAAATCATTGTTTCAAAGCCTGCTATTGATTTAAAAGAAGGTGTTTTTTACGATAAAATTGATGGATATGTAATCAAATTAGGTAAGAAAGAATCCAATGATAGTGTGATCAATGACATTGTTATTTTTGAGAAAAGATTTGGATTACAAGACAATATGATTATAGCAAAGTCAGGCGTGATGCGCGTTACACCTGATAAAAAGTTTTTAGAATTTATTTTATACAATGGCTGGCGTTATCAAGAAAAAGGATATCGGGCCACAACCAATACAGAATTTACTAGACTTAATTTTAAAGAATACAAAAAAGTGTTTGACCTGAAAAGTTTTCAGATGAATAAAACAGCGGATGTATTTTATGATCCAAAAATGTTAAGCGTAAGGCAATTAGGGAAAGCAATTGATTCCATACAATCAATGGATAGTTTTTTTATCAAGAAAGCAACGATTGAAATCTACCCCTATTTAAAATTTATGTTATTGAAGGACAGTAATGCACTTTATAATAAAGTAAAAGTAGCTGATACCAAAAATTTTAAAGCATTGATTCCGGCAGAAGAAAAGATGTCGGTCGTAGAATCTGCAGGATACCAATTTCAGTCGCTTCAAAATAATTTAGCCAGTTTAGTAAATCTATACAAGGAACAGCAACATGCCGAAACAATGCACGCGATTGAATGGCATCGAAAGTTCACCCTCTCTTTTGCTTGTATTGTGCTGTTTTTAATTGGGGCTCCATTGGGTGCAATTATTAGAAAAGGAGGCTTGGGCGCTCCAATGGTTTCGGCGATTGCGTTTTTTGTGGTCTTTTTCCTACTTAATAATTTTGGTGAAAAACTAGCAAAGTCTGGGCAATGGTCGGTGTATGCTGGCATGTGGCTATCTAGTCTTTTTTTAATACCTGTGGGCCTATTCTTAACCTATAAGGCAATGCGTGATTCACAGTTGTTTAACCAGGAATTTTACTACCGTTTTTTACAGCCAATTAAGGTAACTTTACAGAAGTACTTTAAAAAATAATCCTATGTCTTCTTCAATTAATAGCCGTCGTCAGTTTATCAAACAAACCGGCAAAGCAAGCATTGCGATGGCAAGTATGCCGCTGATGCATACACTAGGTGTATTGCCAATAAATCAGGAGATCAATTTTCAACAAATTCCTTTGCCTTATGCATATAATGCTCTAGAGCCATTTATAGATGCAATGACAATGGAAATTCATCACACAAAGCACGCGGCAGGTTATACAAAAAATTTAAACGATGCTTGTGTAGCAGAAAAGGTAGATGTAAAAACTACATCCATCACTAGTTTACTAGCATCTATCTCAAAGTATTCTACAAAAATGCGCAACAATGCAGGCGGTCACTACAACCACGAATTATTTTGGCAATCGATGCAACCTGCACCAGCTTCAATGCCAACAGGCAGTTTAGCAAAAGCAATTGAAAAATCATTTGGAACTTTTGCAGATTTTCAAAAAGCATTTTCAGAAGCAGCAAAGAATAGATTCGGAAGTGGTTGGGCTTGGTTAATAATTAACGAGAAAAAAGAATTAGCCATCTGCTCTACAGCCAATCAAGATAACCCACTGATGGATATTGCTGAAGTTAAAGGATATCCACTATTAGGATTAGACGTTTGGGAGCACGCGTATTATTTAAAATACCAGAATAAAAGAGCAGACTATATCAATAATTGGTGGAATCTTGTGAATTGGAAATTTGTAGAAGAAAGATACATTGCGTTTAAATAATACTTCATTTATAATCGATCCCCTTGCAAGCAGCTAAACAGAATTTAAAAATACAGTTTTATGTCACTTCCTTAAGTGTCATTCTGTTTGTATTGAAGTTTGTGGCCTATTTTATGACACATTCGCTATCGGTATTATCTGATGCACTAGAAAGTATTGTGAATGTATTGGCTGGTGCAATTGGACTATACAGTTTATATGTGGCCTCTAAGCCCAAAGACAAAGAGCATCCTTATGGTCATGGGAAGGCAGAATTTATTTCTGCTGCCTTTGAAGGAAGTTTAATTATTGCAGCTGGTTTAATTATTTTTTACGAATCTATCAGTGCGATTTTTAAACCTAGCGAATTACATAGTCTAGACAATGGCTTATGGGTTTTGTTAGTCACCGCTTTTTTAAATTTATTTGCCGGCTTGATTGCAAAAAGAATGGGCACTAAAAATAAATCACTTGCATTGGTTTCAAGTGGACAACATTTGATTTTAGATAGCTTTACCACATTTGCAGTATCCATTGGCATTGGTATTGTACTATTGACCAATATCACCGGCATTGATGCGATACTCGCCATCTTAATGAGCTTCTGGATAATATACAATGGCTATAAAATTATTAGAGCTTCCTTAGCTGGTATCATGGACGAGGCAGACCTTGCTTTATTAGAGGAGGTAGTGAGCGAGCTGAATAAAAACAGAAATGTACAATGGGTGGATTTACATAATTTAAGAGTGATTAAGTATGGTAGCTTAATGCATATAGACTGCCATCTTACTGTGCCTTGGTTTTTAAACGTAAACGAAGCGCACCAGGTAGTAGAGGAATTTACAAATTTAATCAAGAACAAATTTGGCGCAAGCATTGAATTTTTTGTGCACACCGATGGATGTATGTCCTACAGTTGCCCGATTTGTTTGGCAGAAAATTGTGCGCAAAGAAAAGCACCTTTTGAACAAAAACTAGATTGGACCATTGAAAATGTATTATCAGATTTAAAACATCAATTAGCATAAATAAGCATCATAAAATTTTCAAAAAAAATTATAGAATATGAACGCATGGAAGGAATTTCAAGAAGTAAATAAGGATCGTTTTTTACAAGAATTGTTGGACTTATTACGCATACCAAGTGTGAGTGCAAAATCAGAACACAATGATGACATGCAAGCATGTGCAAAAGCAGTGGCAAAATCATTAACAGATGCAGGAGCGCAAATTGCAACCATTTATGAAACAGAAGGACACCCTATTGTTTATGGAGAAATTATTGTTGACCCAAGTTTCCCAACAGTTTTAGTATACGGACATTACGATGTGCAGCCTGCTGATCCTCTGGAATTATGGCATAGTGGCCCATTTGAACCAACAATTATTGATGGGAAAATTTTTGCAAGAGGTGCTTGTGACGACAAAGGACAATTTTATATGCATGTAAAGGCATTGGAGATCATGACCAAGACCAATAGTATGTGTACTAATATAAAATTTGTCATAGAAGGTGAGGAAGAAATAGGAAGTCCTAATTTGGCCACCTTTGTAAAAGCAAATAAGGATTTATTAAAAGCAGATGTCATCTTAATTAGCGACACTGCAATGATTAGTATGGACAATCCTTCAATCGATATTGGAGTGCGCGGATTGAGCTATGTCGAAATAGAAGTAACAGGACCAAACAGAGATTTACATAGCGGTGTGTATGGCGGTGCAGTGGCCAATCCAATTACGATATTATCAAAAATGATTGCAGCATGTCATGATGAAAATAACCATATCACTATCCCTGGATTTTATGATGATGTGATTGAATCGACAGATGCTGAGCGCGCAAAAATGGCTGAAGCACCTTTTGATTTAAATGAGTTTAAGCAAGACTTAGGTATAGCGAATGTTTGGGGCGAAAAAGGATATAGCACCAATGAAAGAACAGGTATCAGACCAACACTAGAAGTGAATGGTATCTGGGGTGGATATACAGGAGAAGGCGCTAAAACAGTTTTACCTTCCAAAGCATTTGCTAAAATTTCATGCAGATTGGTGCCGAATCAATCTTCTACTGTCATTACTGAAAAAGTATTGAATTACTTTAAATCTATCGCACCTGATAATGTGACTGTATCTGCTTTTGAGCATCATGGTGGCGAACCTTATATCACACCAATTGATTCTCACGAATACCAAAGTGCTGCAAAAGCCATTGCAACCACATTTGGTAAAGAACCAATTCCTGTAAGAGGCGGTGGTAGTATTCCTATTTGTTCACTATTTGAACAGGAACTTGGATTAAAAATTGTATTCATGGGATTTGGTTTGGATAGTGATAATTTGCATAGCCCAAATGAAAAATACGATATCGTGAATTTTTATAAAGGCATTGAAACCATCCCTTATTTCCACCAATTCTTTGCCGAAAAAAAATAAGGATACATGTCTGCGCCAGAACTAAAGAAAGAAAAATTAAGACTCGATAAATACTTGTGGTCTATCCGCGTATTTAAGTCAAGAAGTATGGCGACAGAAGCGATTGATAAAGGGCGTGTGAAATTAAATGGCGAAAACGTAAAAGCCTCTCGCAATGTGGTGATTGGCGATGTCTATGAAGCAAGAACAGAACATAAGAATTGGGTGCTAAAAGTGACTCAATTACTAGATGGCCGAGTGGCCTATACAGAAGCTATTAAGCATTATGAAGACCTTACACCAATAGAAGAATTAGAGCGCGTGAGGCAAGTTGCAGCAACATTTCAAACTGGAAAACGCTTGAGTAAGATTGGGCGACCAACCAAAAAGAACCGTCGAGATTTAGGCGATTTTTTGGACTAATCTCAATTATCTTTGTAGCATGACCAT
>JACCDP011388076.1_pt1 | contig 16467 bp, 14 predicted proteins | sample 7445841 | NCBI WGS metagenome assembly JACCDP01 (sample SAMN15323441, study PRJNA562643) | freshwater metagenome | isolation source: river surface water | place: USA:Blue River Watershed | collected 2017-08-17 | reverse complement strand
CTCGCTCTTAATTCTCCACCGTTTTCGACAAGAGTTAGTGCAGGATTCTGAACAGGAAATTGACTCGGCAATTTTGCGCACTATGAATAGCGCTGGCCGCACCGTCGTGACCTCGAGTCTGACAGTTGCATTTGGTTTAGCAACATTATTGCTCTTGCCAATTCCATTTATGCGCTCACTCGGTATCGCTGGATTAATAGTTCCATTAGCTTCACTTTGCGCTGCTCTTACTTTGCAACCTGCACTACTTTCCTATTTCGGCAAAAATTGCGCTAAACCGAATACATTTGCGGGAATCCTGGCAAATAAGAGCCTCTTGACCAATTTTTGGGCCAGAGTTGCTCGCCTTTCGCTTAAATGGCCGAAACGAATATTCGTCTCATCACTTTCATTACTTCTCTTGCTTGGTTCCGCGGCTCTCTGGTTGCAGGTAACTCCGAGCGCCCTTACTGCTCTGCCAAAAAACCTGGAATCAGCCAAGGCGTTAAATCTAGTTACCAGTAGCGCAGGCCCTGGGGTTATTACACCTGCCGTAATCATGGTTGATTTAGGTAAACCAGGGTTAGCAAATTCGCCGGAAATTTCTGAAGCGCGCAAATCTTTAACAACGCAAATTGGAAAAGACCCGGAAGTATTTATCGTTGCCACGGATGTAACGCCAACATTTGTTGATGCAACGGGCCAATTTATGCGGATCTTTGTAATCGGTAGAAACTCTTTAGGTGATGCAAAGACCCACGACCTGGTCGATCGAATTCGGTCAAAGTACCTAGAAAATAGCGATTTTCCAGCTGCAACTAAGTTCTATCTAGGCGGTCCACCTGCTCAGGGTGCAGATCTGGTCGATCGCATTACGGCATATTTACCTTGGTTAATCGGGTTGGCGCTTTTATTAACATACTTCTTACTGTTACGCGCTTTTAACTCCTTCTGGTTACCAATCAAGGCAATAGCTCTTGATTTACTATCTATAACAGTTGCTATCGCAGCAATTGTCTTGGTATTCAGATTTTCAGTTGGCTCAAGCCTTCTTGACACTTATCAAATTGATCAAGTAGAAATCTGGGCTTTAGTATTTCTGCTAGTTGTACTATTTGGAATCTCTATGGATTATGAAGTCTTCATTGTTTCTCGAATGCGAGAAGCGATTGATCGTGGTTCTAGTAACGATGATGCAATTGTTGAAGGCATGGCCAGCACAGGTGGCGTAGTCACCGCCGCTGCATTTATCTTTGTCGCGGCTGTATCAGGGCTAATCGGTGGACATTTCTTAGGATTACAGCAATTGGGAGTCGGTTTAGCAATTGGCGTATTGATTGACGCCACGCTTATTCGTGGTTTGCTGCTGCCAAGTGCAATGGTCTTGCTCGGAAAATATAACTGGCGGGCAAAGTAAAGCCCCGTCTCTCGGTGAGAGTAAGACGGGGCGGTACTTCTTGTTCTGTCCCTGATTAAAGAATTTAACTACTTCACAATCTCAATCATGAAGTGAGTTGATGGAAGTTGATAACCAAGAGCTAATCCAGCGAAATCACGATCTGCTGAAAGAATCGGCACCATTCCATATGGGGTATTAGCAAATGATGGTTGCTGGGTGTACAACAATGGACGTAAATCAATTGTGTGGAAGCCAGGCTTTCCAGTTGCAGTAATGTGAATGACCATAAATCCATTTGAGTTAAAGCCGCAGCCATAACCGATGTAGTTATTGTCGTAAGTTACGGCACGAGTGTTATCTAGCTGTGTCCAACCAATACCGCGCATGCTGATAGTTATGGTCTCGCCAGCCTTGAACTTATAGGTTGGTGTCCCTGCTCCGCCTTTGGCAATTGAGGCTGCAGAGCCTGAACTATCAGCCTTTGCAATACCTTCAGTAATAATCTTGCCGCTCTTATCCAAGAACTTAACGATGCTCTCTTGAACATAGAAGGAAACTTGAGCTTCAATCTTATCGCCTTGCTTTAGCTGAATAACATGCCAACCACCTAGGTGATCCGGGATGGTAACTTCTTGGCTTACTGAAGAACCAGTTACATTTACAGTTGCAAGCGGAATCGAATTGTATGCCCAGCAAGTACCTGTGCAGTTGACTCGGTTTCCAACTACTGAAGCCCATACCAATTGATGAGTTCCGGATGATGTTAAGCCTGTTGCGCTAAATGTAGTCTTGGTTAGAACTGGTCCGCGATCTTTGGAAAGGGTCGCGACCGCTTTAGTATTTGGATCTAAACCAGCATCAGACAATGTGGTGCGTTGCGTGACAGTTGGTACATAATTCTTAGGGAAGTTCATATACGGCTTAGTTGATGGTGCTCCTTTAGTGATAGTGAACTTGGCGACGCCACCATTTGCATAAGGAACTGGGGATTGCAGAATGTTTAAATATTGGAAAGTAATTGCATCCTTTACAACTACTTGATGAACGCCAACTTCACCCGATGCTCGGACTACAACTTTTGCTGTTCCCCGAGTCCAGAGCGCTTGCATTTCACCGGCATATCCATTATCCCAATGGACCGCTGCACCTGCTGTGTAAAGACTTGCACCCATTCCTGTGTAGGTAACGGTAACTGGAGTTCCAACAGGTCCGCTCTTTGGTGAGATTGACACGGTACGAGTCATTTGAAAGCCACCGTGAGCAACGGCAACACCATCTTTAACTACATAAATATCGTGAACCCCACCAAAATCACTTGGAACTTTAGTCTTATGAATATAAGCGCCATTAGCATCAGTTTTGACGGTACCGATATTTACATTGAATTTGGTGTATTTAACGCCTAAATAGTTAACGCTATTTGGCTGAATATCTGTAACCCAGGTACCATCAAAGGTTCCCCAAGTGAGCATGTAATCAGTATTTGCCGCTAAACCGCTGCCTGAGATTGTCAGATCTTCGCCTATTACACCTTGCTGAGGGAGCACGGACATATTTGCCATAACTTCTGGGGTAGTAAATGCAGCCGACTTTTCAGCGGTGAAAGGAAGTGGGGCAACATCAGGGATACCTGCTGGTGCGACTAGATTGATTGGAACTATCGGATTGCTATCGGCGCCATTGGCCGCTGACGTCATCGCTACCGGCAAAATTGCCGCGATCGCTACTGCCATAAACTTCTTATTCATTTTTTACTTCTTTCTCCGTATTTTGCGCTTCTTCTTTGAACTTAACTCCTTGAGCTAAGGAGGCAATCGCCCAAGGAGTTAAGTTCATCGAAATTGATTAGTTATGCCTTAGGTGCTGCAAATAAAGTCAACTGAGAAGCTGGCATAAAGTTTGATTGCCAAGTTCCAACAGGTCCTGCAATAGGAGTTGCTAACTTTACGGTCTTGTAATAGCTAACTCGTTCCATTACATACTTACCATCAACCTTTTGTTTGACGCCATCTACAGTTTTGATCTGCATCTTGGTAGATAGAACTTTGATTGAAGTTTGAGGCTTTCCAATCATGGTTACTTTGTAGCTGATCAAACCCAAGGTGTTGTATTGGCCGGCAGCTGTTCCGGTGCGTAGTACTGCTGTCCAAAATGCTGCACCTGAGTGGTTACCGTAACTCAATGCAATTGGGGTTGGAACGCCAGCGATTTCAATATATGCCTTAGCAACGTTGGTAGGGTCAAGAACTGCGCCACCAAGATCTGAGTTATTGCCATATACGCGGAAAACAATGCCTTGGCCAACTATGAATTCCGAGGTGATCGCACAACTAACGCCAAAGCGTGGTGCCAAAACCCCTGAAGTTCCGCTTGCTAGAACGGTATCTACATACATATGAATCGGCGAGACTACGCCCTGCACTGGTACGCCAACCTTTACTGTCAGAACGGCAGATGTGGCGACTGTGAAGTCGGTTGCATTAGTTGGAGTCAACTGGCCAAGAAGTGCAGTACTTCCGCTAGCAAGTGGCATCCAAGAACATTTTGCGACGAATGGAGCAACCGTGGTTGTGGCTACGGCTTCGCAACCTTTTATAACTTCGCCAGCTGCCAAGAACTTCACAACGCCTGGAGCACTTGCGGTTGCTGTGACAACAGCTGGATCAAGATTAAATACCGCATTTCCACCCGTAATAACCAAGGTAGGCGTAGTTGCTGCATTTGCAGAACTAGCAGCCGTGACTCCTCCGGCCAGTGCTAACGAACCAATTAAAAGGCTCGAGATTATCTTTCGCATATTCGTACTCCTTTTTTTGTAGTGGAAATCCGTGGAAACTATTTAGTTGTAATTTCGCCAGAAAGAGTGATTGTTAGAACACTTGTTTCGCTAGCGCCAGCATCTGCTGAGCTAATTTTGAAATACCCAACGGCTTTTAATTTGCCTGAGGCACCAGCAAACTTTCCAGTACCGCTCAAGACTGTTGCATATCCAGTGATATTTACTGTTGTTGGAGCTGCACCATCTTCGGCACACACTTTTGCAGAGGTATCGAAGGCGACTTTGATGCTGCTACCACCGCCACTTATTAGACCCGAACCATCTAGTCCGGCACATTGTGTTGACGGTGCAGATTCACCACTTCCGGAAAGAGAAGCCATTCCGAAGATCGCGCCAGATCCTTCTCCGCTAACTGAGGTCGCACGCGCATCGGCTTCACTCCATACAATCGACATCTTTCCCTTGTATGTGCCATTGAAAGCGAACTTATTTGAAGCAGTAGGTGCTGTAGCGGCAGTACTCGCTTTTGGTGTTGCAGTTGCTGCAGGTTTAGCGGTGGGCTTTTTAGTTGTATAACCTGTTGGGCACTTAGGGGCCTTAGCAGTTAATTTCTTTACGATCGTTCCTTTGTAGCAGGTAATTGTCTTATTAGCTGCACTTGCCTCTGTTGCTCCGCTGAGTACTAGGGATAATGACGCGAATAAAATTGCGACTTTCTTCGATGTGGAAACTTTTTTGGATAACATTTTCTAGCCTCATTCTCTCCGTAAATAATTACTTACTTACAAGAGAATCTTGGCACTCTGAAAAATCGCAATGCCGAAAAAGCTGAGAGGTAACACTTTCAAAAGTGATCCCTCGGTCACAAGAAAGAGTTCTAGATTGCCTGTTAAATCAAATGAGGGATAGCACTCGTAATATCAAACTAAGAATTTGTAATTAAAAATTACTTAGTTTTTGACTTTATTTTTGGTTTGGCTGTAGGTGTTGGCTTCGCTGGCGCTGTCGGCATTGGTGAAGCAACTGGCTTGGAAGGCTTTACCTGATTCACTGAAATTGCAGCGAGAGCGGTATTTCGCGCAAGAATTGCTGCATCCATTTCCAACTTGCCGGCTGCATTGGCAGCCTTCTTATCTTTTGCATTTATTGCAGCGGCTACCGCGGCAGAAGTGCGAGCTTTAATTGCCTCAGCATCAGCTTTGAATTTTTCGGCCACTGCTTTGCGAGCTTGATCTGCTGCATTTTTAGCATCGTTCCATGCTTTCATGGCCTGCTTATAATTCTCTTGATCTAATTTATTATTAGCGCTCCAGTTAGCAAGTGCGGTTTTATATTGTTGAAGTGCAATTTGATAATCACTTTGAGCATCTGCATAAGAGCTATTTGACGAAGCGAAGAGCGCAGCAATAGTGATTGCTGATATTGCAATGCGCTTCTTCATCTTCGACCTTTCTCAAACCCGTCCCTGGGATAGTTAGAGGATGGGGTAAATCCTTGTGAAAACCTTGTGAATCTTAATGATTTCACATATGAATAGGCTAGTTCGGCCTTTTGCCTCTACCGATAGCCGCCAATACAAACTAACCTAGCCAACATGGCAGAGCGCCCAAAAATCCTGGTGATAGATGATGAAGCTGGTGTACGCAATCTAGTTTGCGACGCGCTAAGCATGTCCGATTTACAATCAACTCAAGCAACCGATGGGTTAGAGGCGCTATCGCTTTTAAGGCGGGAAAAGTTCGATCTATTAGTTTTAGATATTAATATGCCTAAGCTCGATGGGCTAGCTTTACTAGAAAAATTGCGCAATGAAGGCTTATCGATTCCGGTGCTAATGCTCAGCGCTCGTGCTGATAAATCCGACATTAACCAAGGCTTGCGCATTGGCGCGGATGATTATTTGACTAAACCTTTTAGTATCGAGGAACTAGTCTTGCGAGTAAAGGCGATTCTTAGGCGTAGTAAAAGCGAAATCACTGAGGTCAAAATGCTTAGTTGTGGCCCAATCACAATGGATTTCGCGAAATATCAAGTTAGTTTTAATGATCAAGAAATTGATCTGTCACCGACGGAATTTAAATTACTAGAGCAACTAATAATCAATCGCGGGAATGTAGTAACAAAAGAGACTTTGTTAGCCGAAGTCTGGGAAATTGATTTCAAGAGTAGCTCGACTGTTGTCGATACCTATATTTCATACCTACGTAAAAAGTTACATATAGATGGCTATGAAGGAATAAAGACAGTGCGCGGTATCGGTTTTCAGATTGTTCCTGATTAATGAAATTGCAATCCCGCTTAACCGCACTAGTTTCAACCATCATTGTTCTAATCTCGATAGCAATTGGTTCGTTCGCCATTGTAATAACCGAGCGAAATGAGATTTCTCGAGTAGATGCGATTTTGAATAATTCGATAAATCAATTAATAAATAGTGATGACGACCCGCTATCTCTAGCCCTTTTTCTAGCCGACCAGAGTGATCAGAAATTTACCGTCTCCTACGTTTCTAGCGATAGGGATATAACAGCCCTGAATCAAAGTTCCGGTGATCTTTCATACGTGCCAAGCGATTCGGAATTAAACCTGTCTCTCTCCAAAGGAATTTCAATTGAATCTGGCGGTCCGGTTCGGGTCAGAGCTTTGCTGCTCCCAGATAATGAGTTTGTACTTCTTTCTGTAACGCTAAATGATATTCAATCGGCCAAAAGTCAGAATATCCGCTACCTCTTTATCTTCACATTGGTAATGGTGCTGCTTGGCATCGGGATCTCAAATTACTTATTCCGTCGCGATAATGAGTTAAATGAAGTGGTTAATTCACTACAGAAGAACCAAGAGAATATGCGTGAATTCCTAGGTGATGCCTCGCATGAACTGCGCACTCCCCTTACAGTTATCAAGGGTTATGTTGAACTGCTCAGCAAGAACCAGGTCAACGATCAAGCGAAAATCGATGGATATTACAGCAGGGTCACAAGTGAGATCGAACGTATGCAATCGCTCATCAATGATTTATTACTGATCGCAGAACTTGAAGATAAGGCACCCGAGAATCCCGAGATAATTAATTTCTCAAGGGAAGTTGCGCATATGAGTAATGACTTGCAAGCACTACAGCCAAATCGACCGATCGTAAACGAAGTTGAGCCTGGCATTTTGATAAAGCTTTCACACCATTACGCACAACAGATGCTGGCAAATATCTTCTCTAACCTACGAAGGCATACACCCGAAGATTCAAGAGTTGAGATTACTTTGGCAAGCAGGGGAAATCGAGCGGTTTTGACGGTTAGCGACTCTGGCGCTGGGCTACCAGAGGATGTTTATAGAACTGGAATCCAGTATTTCCAGCGTTTTGATCGTTCTCGTTCTCGCGAATCAGGCGGTAGCGGATTAGGCATGACAATAATGAAGAGAATTATTGAAAGCGCCAATGGTGAGATTGCACTGCGCAAAAGTAGCGCTGGCGGACTTGAGATTCAGATCAACCTCCCAATCAGCCGTGATTGATTTAAATAAACATCTAATATTCGCTTATGGAAAGTTCTTATTTGGCTTCGCTCAAAGGAAGAAACGAAGTCCGGATTGAAATGGTCTGCCTTGGAAATATCTGTCGATCACCAATGGCGGCGGCTGTTTTATTCAACAAGGCAAAAGCAATTAACTCTCCAAAAATATTAGTCTCAAGTAGCGGCACTTCAGGCTGGCATGCCGGCGAGGGGCCCAATTCAAAATCTTTGGCCACCTGGCAAGAAGCAGGTTATGAATATGAACATACCGCGCGGCCATTTTTTGTAGATATCTTTGATCAAGTGGATCTGATCTTGCCGATGGATTTAACTAATCGCGCAAATATTCTTAATGGAGCCCGAACCAAGGCAGACCGGGAAAAGGTAATTATGCTGCGCTCCTTCGATACTTCCCTCGCTGCGATTGACCCGATTTCACCTGCCGGCCAAGCGCTACAGGTGCCTGATCCTTGGGGCGAAGATATTGAAAGTTATCGCGCAGTTTTTTCCATGATTGATGCCGCAACCGATGGTCTAATTAAATTTTTAACTTCTTAAAGCACGCCGAGGGTAAGTAAGAGCAAAAGAATTGAGCCCAAAGTAATTCGATAGATAATAAATGGGGCAAAGCTCTTGGTCGACACAAATTTCAAAAGCCAAGCAATAACTGCGTACCCAATCGCAAATGCAAATGCTGTAGCTATCAATGTTTCAGATATTGAAAATAGCCCGGTTTCTTCGCCATCTAACACCGCGCCTTTTAATTGATAAAAGCCGCTGCCAAAGACGGCTGGCAAAGCAAGAAGAAATGAATAGCGCAATGCGGCTTGGCGGCTATACCCCAAGAACCTACCCATCGCTATTGTTGCACCAGATCTAGAGACGCCAGGAATCAGTGCGAGTGACTGGGCGATTCCATATAAAAGCCCATCTCGGGTAGTTAGATTTGCAAGTCCTCGATGACTATTTCCATATTTATCAGTAATTCCCAGAATTACACCAAAGATAATTAAGCTACTAGCTATTAGCCAGAGCGAGCGAAAGTCATTGCTTATTTTTGATTGGCCGACATAGCCCAATATGCCTATTGGCAGGCTACCGATGATGATTAACCAGCCCATTCGCGCATCAGATTTTTCCCTCTCTGATAATTCATTTTTGCCCATAAGTTTGCGCAGCCAAGCTGAAATTATTTGTTTAATATCGCTACGGAAAAAAATCAAGACAGCAAGCTCGGTGCCAATCTGAGTAATCGCGGTAAATCGGGCGCCAGGATCTTCAGCGGTGCCAAAAAACTCGCCGGCAATTCGAAGGTGGGCACTGGATGAAATAGGTAGAAATTCAGTAAGTCCCTGAAGAATGCCTAGGAAAATCGCTTCAAGCAAAGGAGCTCCTTAACCAAATCAATACCCAATTCCCGAATCTTATAGAAATTACCTGCGTAAAATAGGAATTGTGAGCGAATATGACCAAGAAGTTAAAGAGAGGTGGGGGCAAACAGAGGCCTACCGCCAATCAACTTTACGCACTTCGAAATATACCCATGCTGATTTTGCCGCTGCAAAATTTGAGCAAGAAGCGGTGACCGAGAGATTTGCCATTGCATTCGGCAATGGGATCGATTTCAAATCTGCCGAAGTACAAGAGATAGTGGCTGCACACCGAGAAGCGATTTCTAAATGGTTCTATGAATGTAGCATTGAAATGCAGCGAAATCTGGCACTGATGTACATAGGTGATGAACGTTTTAAGAAATACTACGACGGTCGCGTTAGAGGTCTTGCGCAGTATGTTCATGATGCTATACGAGCCTAGCTGTTTGCTCCCATAGCTTCATAGAAAGTTCTGAGTCATTTGCTTGCTCATGAGTTTCAACAATTTTGCGTAGCTCGTAGTACTCCCCTGACTCCCAATCTAAACCAGGATTAGTTGTAGCTAGCCAAATTAACTGATCGGCGCCAGCTTCAGGAGTGATCATCGGTAAAATCGAATTTTCTGAATCGTGATAAATTTTATGAAATGAACTTTCCGGATCGGAAGCAAAGTTAGTTGCAACCACCCCAGGATGAAATGAAACTGCGTTTAGCCCCAGGCCATGAAAACGTCGATGTAGCTCTTTAGTAAATAGAATATTGCAGAGCTTTGAGTTTCCATACGCGCGCTTTTCGTCATAATTAACTTCATTAGTTAAATCTGAGATATCCAACTGACCCCACATCTTGGCCGTCATGCTAGAAGTATTAATAACGGTGCCGGCACTTTCAATTAACTTAGATTGAAGTAAATGTGTTAATAAAAAAGGTGCTAGGTGATTTACTTGAAAAGTTCGTTCAAATCCATCTACAGTTCGTTGGAATTTACCGAACATAGCTCCAGCATTATTTGCTAGTACGTCAATATTTTCATATTTACCAAGTAATGAATCGGCTAACTTTCGCACCTCGTCTAATGAGGTGAAATCTGCGATTTCATAAGGGGTGGAAATAGATGATGCGAATGCTGCTGTTTTCGAGGCATCTCTGCCAACAACAATTACTTCATTTCCCAACGCTTTCAAGGAGCTTGCAGCCGCAGCTCCAATTCCATCGCTAGCACCTGTAATTACTATCGTCTTAGACATCTCAACTCCAACCATTTAGGTGGCTAAAGTATCGCTGAAAATGGCATGATTGACCTCTGAATTGCTTAACTTAGAGGGGTGGCTGGAAACATTACTAAAACCACCTTGCTACCTTCGATGCGTACAACAGATATTTTGAGTTACGCGCACGATGCTTCTCATTATCTGCTCAGACCTAAATCAATTTATACGCCCGAAAACTCCGAACAACTTGCCGATATCTTCAAACTAGCAACAGAACTAGGTGTTGGCGTCACTTTCCGATCAGGCGGAACCAGTCTTAGCGGACAGGCAAGCTCAGATGGATTTCTAGTAGATACCCGAAAGAACTTCCGCAAAATCACAGTAGCGCCAAATGGTGAACGAGTTGCAGTTAGCCCAGGTGCAACCGTTCGAGCGGTTAATGCATCACTATCTAGATTTAAACGAAAGTTAGGTCCAGACCCTGCAAGTGAAATTGCTTGCACCATCGGCGGCGTTGTTGCCAATAATTCAAGTGGAATGTGCTGTGGCACAGAACAGAACTCATACCGAACAATTGCATCGCTAGTTTTAATTCTGCCTAACGGGCTTGTCATTGATACTGGTGCGGCAGATGCCGACGAGAATCTGTATTCAAAGGCGCCTGCAATCCATGCTGGTTTGATCTCACTGCGTGATCGAGTTAGATCAAATCCAGATTCAGTTGCTTTGATTTCAAAACTATTTGCCATTAAAAACACCATGGGTTACGGAATTAATTCATTCTTGGATTTCGATTCGCCTGTAAAAATTCTGGAACACCTCGTGATTGGCAGCGAAGGCACTCTGGCATTTGTTGCTGAAGCTACCTTTAATACGGTCCCTGCTTATTCAAATGTGGCTACTGGACTGCTAATTTTCGAATCGCTTGCTGACGCCACTAGAAGGCTGCCCGAGCTAGTAAAAGCAGGTTTTGCCGCTATTGAGCTAATGGATGCAACTAGCTTGCGGGTTGCACAGCGAGACCCTGAAGCTACGGCTGAATTACGAGCAATTACCGTTAAAGATCATGCAGCGTTATTAGTCGAATTCCAGGAACCAACGGCTTCTGATTTAACTGGAAAAATTGCAGATGTAACTTCATTGTTGGAGTCTCTTCCACTTGTAAAAAACGCTGAATTAACAAGTGATCCAATAACCCGCGCTCAGATGTGGCATATCCGTAAAGGTTTATATGCAACGGTTGCCGGAAATCGACCATCGGGAACGACTGCGTTATTAGAAGATGTTGCAGTCCCAGTTTCTGAATTGCTTGCCACTTGCCAAGAATTAATCGCGCTTTTTACCAAGCATGGATATGAAGATAGTGTGATATTTGGCCATGCTCGCGATGGCAATATCCACTTCATGTTAAATGAAGAGTTTGAAAATCCAGCAAATTTGCAGCGCTATCGTGAATTCACTGAAGATATGGTTGAACTAGTTCTTGCGCATGGCGGAACCTTAAAAGCAGAACACGGAACCGGGCGCATGATGGCACCTTACGTACGCCGTCAATATGGCGATGAACTTTACGAAGTCATGTGGGCGCTGAAGAGATTGCTTGATCCAGCTGGAATTCTTAATCCAGGAATTATTCTCTCTGAAAATCTAGATACTCATTGCCAGAATTTAAAAGTTTTCCCCAAGATTCAAAAGGTTGCCGATAACTGTGTCGAGTGCGGGTACTGCGAACCGGTCTGCCCAAGCAAGAATTTAACGCTCACTCCTCGAACACGTATCGTCATGCAGCGCGAGTTAGCGCTTGCGAGGGCTGCTGGAAATAATTCGCTTGCACGTGAAATTGAGAGTGAATTTTCCTATAAAGGCGAAGATACCTGTGCGGTAGACGGCATGTGCGCCACTGCTTGTCCGCTCTCTATCAATACGGGCTCACTTGTTCGTGATCTACGTGCAGATAGCGCCTCGCTATTCTTCAAAAAGGCTTGGCAATTAGCCGCGCAAAACTGGTCGCTCTTTACGCAAGCAGCCTCAGTTAGCTTGAAAATTGCCCATTTACTGCCAGGTTTAAGTAAATATCCAACAGGAGGGGCCAAACGAAAGAGCGCCCCATTTGCAGAGTTTGATGCCATCTTCTTTCCATCTTGCACCGGAACTTTATTTGGAACCAGCGATTCCATCTCATCTCTTATGACCTTGGCCGATCGAGCCGGAATCAAACTATCAATTCCGACTGGAATTGATTCATTCTGTTGTGGAACTCCTTGGAAATCTAAAGGCTATCTCGATGGTTATGAAATCATGCGGCAATCTGTATTGCATTCGCTCTCCAAAGTTGCTAATGGTAAGTCGGTTTCTATTGTTACTGATGCCGCTTCGTGCTCTCACGGACTAAGTGAATTGCTTGCAGATCATCCAAATCTGAACGTTATTGATTCAGTAAAATTCACTGAGGAAATTATCTTGCCTAAATTGCAGATCAGCAAAGTGAAATCAGTTGCCGTGCACCCAACCTGTTCGACTACAGCGCTAGGAATTAGTAACTCGTTAATTAACTTAGCTAATGCAATTGCGGATGAGGTATTTACCCCCGAGAACTGGGGTTGCTGCGCATTTGCTGGTGACCGTGGCCTGACTTTTCCGGAATTAACCCAATCAGCTACTGCGGCACAGGCAGCAGAGGTAAAAGCCCGCCAAGATGTTTATTACATTTCGGCAAACCGAACTTGTGAGATCGGCATGACTCAAGCAACCGGCAAAAAATACCGGCATGTAATTGAAGTTCTAGAGGAACTTTCTAGATATCGAAGCGATCTGCATTCATAACCTTTACCCAAGCTGCAATAAAGTCCTTAGCGAACTTTGCCTTATTGTCATCTTGAGCATAAAGCTCGGCATATGAACGTAATACCGAATTAGAACCAAAGACCAAGTCAGCTCGAGTTGCAGTGAACTTAACCTGGCCAGTGTTGCGATTGCGGATGTTGTAGAGATTGGTTCCTGCTGGTTCCCAGATGAATTCCATATCAGTTAGATTTACAAAGAAATCAGTGGTCAAAGCACCTACGCGATCAGTAAATACACCGTGCTTAGTGCCAGCGTAATTGGTGCCGATAACGCGCATTCCGCCCAGCAAAACCGTCATCTCGGATGCAGTCAGTCCCATCAATTGAGCGCGATCTAGTAGTAGCTCCTCAGGAGTAACTACATAATCCTTCTTCTGCCAATTACGGAAGCCGTCGTGGATTGGCTCAAGTGGAGCGAATGATGCAGCATCTGTTTGTGCAGCCGTTGCGTCACCGCGACCGGGGGTGAATGGAACTTCGAAATCAAAACCAGCGGCCTTTACGGCAGCCTCAACACCGACACTACCTGCAAGAACAATTACGTCAGCAATTGATGCGCCACTCTTTGCAGCTATCGGTTCAAGAACTGAAAGTACTCGGGCTAAACGTTCTGGCTCGTTGCCTTGCCAATCTTTCTGTGGTGCCAAGCGAATGCGAGCTCCATTTGCACCGCCACGCTTATCTGACCCGCGGTATGTGCGAGCGCTATCCCAAGCCGTCGTCACCATGTCAGTGATTGATAAACCAGAGGCTGCAATCTCCTTCTTAACATCAGCAACGTTGTAGCTCTTATTGCCTGCTGCAATTGGATCTTGCCAAATTAAGTCTTCGGCTGGAACATCAGGTCCGAAATAACGAACCTTTGGTCCCATATCGCGGTGAGTTAACTTAAACCACGCGCGAGCAAAAGCATCATCAAATGCAGCTTGATCCTTCTGGAAGCGCTCAGAGATTGCGCGATATGCCGGATCCATCTTCATCGCCATATCGGCATCGGTCATCATTGGGTTGTACTTAATTGTTGGATCTTCAACATCAGCTGGTTTATCTTCTTCAGCGATATTGATTGGCTCCCATTGAGTTGCGCCCGCTGGTGACTTCTTAAGTTCCCAGTCATACTTAAATAGTAGGTCGAAATATCCACCATCCCACTTAGTTGGATGAGTGGTCCAAGCCCCTTCAATTCCGCTAGTTACAGTGTCGCGGCCAACGCCACGAGTCTTGTGATTCATCCAGCCAAGGCCTTGTTCTTCCAGTTCAGCACCCTCAGGGGCTGGCCCTAGATTTGCAGCCGAACCATTTCCGTGTGCCTTTCCGACTGTGTGACCACCTGCGGTAAGTGCCACAGTCTCTTCATCATTCATCGCCATGCGCGCAAAAGTTTCGCGGATATGTTGCGCTGTTTTTAATGGATCTGATTTTCCATTAACGCCTTCAGGGTTTACATAAATCAAACCCATCTGAACGGCTGCAAGTGGATTTTCCATTGTTGATGCATCTGCTAAATCACCATAGCGAGAATCACTTGGTGCTAGCCACTCTTTCTCAGAACCCCAATAGATATCTGACTCTGGGAACCAAATATCTGGACGACCAAATGCAAAACCAAATGTTTTTAGCCCCATTGATTCATAGGCAATAGTTCCGGCAAGTACTAGTAAATCTGCCCAGCTAACTTTATTTCCATACTTCTTCTTAATGGGCCAAAGTAAACGACGAGCCTTATCTAGGTTTGCATTATCTGGCCAAGAATTTAGCGGAGCAAAACGATTGCTACCTGATCCTGCGCCACCGCGACCATCTGCAACTCGGTAAGTTCCGGCTGCATGCCAGGAAAGACGAATCATTAAGCCGCCGTAATGTCCCCAGTCGGCTGGCCACCAACTTTGGCTGTTGGTCATTAACTCATGCATATCCTTCTTAAGCGCCGCGATATCTAAAGTTTTTAACTCCTCTAGATAATCAAAATCTACGCCGAGCGGATTGGTCTTTGTGTCATGTTGATGCAGGATCTCTAAATTTAAGTTCTTTGGCCACCAATCTGATTTAGCAGATTCGGTAGTTGTGTTGGCACCGTGAGGAACTAGACATTTGGCTGAATCAGACATGAGATTGACCTTTCAAAATCGTTTGCATAAATCGTTATAACTAGAGCATAAAGGAGTTCTGAACTTTCGCAATTTTTAGGCTTTTTACCCCAAAAAATTTAGTATTTTGCTGGAAAAAATCACCCTTAAATGGAATTTCCTTGATCCAAAACGTAGCCAAGGCTTAGGATCCCAATATGAGCGATCCAGCATTGGTAACACTGTTCAAGCACATGTCATGGGCTAACCATTCAGTATTCACTGCGTTAAGTGAGCTTCCCGAAGAAGCGCTATCGCTTTCAGCATGGGACCCAGAATGGAAAGTAGGCGGCATTGCTAGCCACATTGTGATGGCACAACCACGTTTACTGGGCCGACTCAAGAAGCAAGATCCGCCTGCTGATATTGAATTCCCAATGACATCGCAGGGGATGAAGGATTTAGCGGCTCAATCACTTAAGAACGATGCTGATTTCTTAGCCTGGATCGATCAACCAGAAGAGATGCTTACCTTTACCAGATTCGGCAACACTGTTTCATTCTTAAACTCCACCGTGGTCGCGCAAATCGTGCATCATGCAACAGAGCATCGCGCCCAGATCGCGGACATTCTCGAAGTAAATAAGATAAGCACAATTCGCTTAGATTCACTTGATTTATGGTCTTACGAGCGAGCACATCGCTAATTAATCAAATTTAGTTATAGCGTAAGAGAAGTAATCGACTGGGATTCCGTCTTCGACGAATAGCGCTTTCTGGACACCTTCGAATTTCCAGCCAGCTTTCTCAAATGCTTTTCGCATCGCCAGGTTACCTTCTTCGGTTGAACCCTGGACTCGATGGCAACCGTTCTTAAAGGCATATTCAGCGCCCAGGATTAAAACTGCAGAGCCAATTCCCTTGCCGCGCTCCTCTTTTGCGATTTCGATCCCCATCTCCCAATATCCATCAGGCATAGATTTTTCACAGTGACGAAATTGAAAGTCTCCTACTAAAACTCCTTCATTCTGGATGGCTAGATGAAAATAGTGGTCATACCAATCGCCGATATTTTCAAATCGCAAACGAAACCGTTCACGCCTTTCTACAGAATCAATCTCTCTAATCTCACAAGCTCGATCAAATTCACTCTGTTGGTAAGGACGCAAGATAACGCTCATGGGTTCAGTGTAACTTCGAAACATTGCTAGCCTTCCAAAGTTTTTTCTGTGCTTCACCCTACAATTTATGCCATGACATTTTCTGAGCTTAATTTCGTTGGGGTTTTAGTTGCATTCATCGTTT
>JACCDP010456049.1_pt1 | contig 16470 bp, 13 predicted proteins | sample 7445841 | NCBI WGS metagenome assembly JACCDP01 (sample SAMN15323441, study PRJNA562643) | freshwater metagenome | isolation source: river surface water | place: USA:Blue River Watershed | collected 2017-08-17 | reverse complement strand
CTCAAATGGATTTTAGAAGAGAATGAAATGGAAGGAGAACTTCAAATTACTTTTTTAAATGAATATTTGGATGAGAATACTTTTGAATTAAAGAAACAAGAGTGGAAATCCAAAGATGTGGATGACTATTTTATCACAGAACATATGAAAGAAGTGATGAAGAAGAAGAATCAAGAATATGAAAGAGAATTTCGCTTTTATGAAAGAGAAAAATAAATCTCTTTTTAAAGTATAGAAGAGAAGAAAATGAGCTCACAAAAACAACAACCTCAACAAAAACAAGTGAAAGGATTTACCAACAGCACCACTTATAATTTTGCTTCTCCTGTCAATTATTCCATGGGAAGTGGCGTACTCGGTTCCTATGATAATCTTAGTCTTCGCACTCAATGCAAAGGTGGATGGTATGGCGGAATCTGCAACCCTCCTGTCAAATCCAATCTTCAATATGTACCCCAAGGAACTCCTCTTCCTCTTGGAAATGAGAAGATTTATAGCGAAATCCCTAAAGACTCCATGTTCCTCTTTGCTCGTAGCGTCGCTTCTCCTGAATGCTGTCCTTCCACCTTCTCAACCGATCGTGGATGCATATGCACAAGTGATCAATTAAGAGCATTTGTAGGAGAACAACGTGGTGGAAACAAGAGTTACGAAAATTACAATTTCTAAACTTGTTTTTTATATCTTCTATTTTTAGAAAAATGGCCAAATCAGATTGTGAATGCGAATGTGATCAAATGAAATGTATGAAACTTGAAAAAGTGGAAATTTTTCAGTTTGATCCGAAAACAAAGAGAATGACGAAAATAAAGAAATCAAATACGAGCAAAAGTGGTCGCTGCAAATTGAAAGGATAATTTTTTTGATCAAATGGAATATTCATTTTTTATGTAAAATGAATATAGAGAGAAGATGAAAACGAAACTTCAAGTGGATCGAAAACGTTTTTTGAAAAAACGTTCTTCTACTTCAATACCTAAAAAAGAGAAGAAGATTAATGTAAAAAAACTCTTTCAATTGACCACAAATGATTGTAAATATTTTATTGAAAAAGATGGACATATGAGACGTTTCTCAAAAGATGTAGGAGGATTATATATGAATTGTTTATGTATGATTCAACATAAATGTAATTTTGATCTTTTTCCTTTTCCTTATTTATATGGTGATGAAACAAGAGTTGTGAAAAAATTACTTATTTTGCATAAAATGCAAGAAGAAGGAATTCAATATATTTTAATTCGAAAAAAAGATAAAGAGAGTAATTTTCCAGATTATAAAATCTATCTTCTATGGCCTGAATATATAAGGGATTTATGTGTTTTTCGTTTTTTAACAAATTTTATTCATATAAAAGATCCTACATTTTTTAAACCTTATTCTTTGAATAACAAAACAAAAGAGGAATATAATAATCTTATATTAGTTGTTAATGGAATTTTTATAAAATTATACAAAAAAACATCTTCAGATGATATATTAACGATTCTTTTTTATTCACAATATATTAAATTGATAAAAACAGAATTAATAGAGAAGTATGGTATTCATATGAATAATTTTCAAAATTATCATGAATTATTTGTATTTTTAAAGAAAAAAGGATATGTGACACATTTTTATAAAAAGATGGGTCCTAAAATCTTAAAAAAGATTGATACATCCATTCAATTGATTCAAAATCATTCTCTTTTTGATTCCTACGTAAAACAATATCAACGTAAAATGAAGCCTCTTTCACAAATGAAAATACCTAAATTATTAGATCAATTTTTACCCAAAATAATGAATAAAGAGAAGATTTACAAAACCTTTTTATCCTATATACGTAAATAAATGTAATGATAACGTAAATGAAAAATTGAATCATAAAAAAGATGATAGATATTTCTTCAGAAATTGTTTTTTTACCATATAAATACAATTCCTATATCTATATACTTAAACTAAAAATGAGCGGTTATGGTGACGGTGGATCTTGGGCATGCGAGTCTTTTGACTTTTCTGGTGAAAACCCTTTTCGAAAGATAGCGTCTAACATTGTTTCTTCCTTTGCTTCCTACCAAATCCAATTTCATGGATTCCCATCTAACCAGAGAGTTTCACAGATTCCTCGTAATAAAATACTGTCTCCTGTGCGACTCAATCCTACTATAAATCCTTTCGAGGGTTTTGCGGGGAGACTGGGTCTTAATCCAAATCCAGATGATCAGAGCTTCGGCTATGGTAATCTAGATCTTGATGATACTGCACACCAGATGTGTGATGATACCCGTGACGAGAGTCGTATCAGGACTCTTAATAAGATTCGTAACCAGACGCGTGATGATACGCATAACAAGAGTATGAAGTCTCTGGCTGATTACTTCAAAAACTAAATTTCCTTTTTTTTATAATATACTTTTTTATTACATATCCTCTCATAAAAAAACCATTTTCTTTATATTCATTCTTATATTGATCAAATGAAATCAATATAAAGAAACTATAAATTTTCTCTAAATGAAATGTAGAGGAGGAAATTCTAATGGAATTTGATATCAATACATTGATTGGTTTAATCATTTTGTTCGTTTTTGTTTCTTATGGTTATACTCAATTTGAAAATTTTACAAATGATGTAGGATATGTAAAATCCAATTTAGATGGCAAAGAGTATCTTGTTCGCAATATGCCTGATAAACAACAAGCTGCTGATATGTTGGCGAGATTGCGTATGAAATTACAAGAGATTGTGGATTCGATGTATAAAAAGTATCCAGATGATGATTCTGTCAATCAAATGAAGGAGAAGTTTAATCCAGACAATATTACAGAAGCAGGAAAGAATAATAAATACACTTCCTATTCTATCAATAAAGGTGAGAAGATTGTCTTCTGTCTTCGTCAAAAAACACCTGGTGAAGAATTAGTAGATGAAAATACTATTACTTTTGTAGCTATTCATGAACTCGCTCATATCATGACAAAATCAGTTGGACATACAGAAGAATTTTGGGATAATTTTAAACGTCTTCTCAAAGAATCAGTTATTTTAGGAGTATATCGTCAAGAGAATTATACAAAAGATCCAAAGGAATATTGTGGCATACAAGTGACCGATTCACCTTTAGATAATGGAAATTAGCGCCTAATTCATATCTATTTTTTTATCTTTTTATAATAGAGGGTTATTATCTATTATGGCATGTCAATTGACCTTACATAAACCAGTTTTTATTGTACATCCCATCTCCAGATTGGTAGAGAAGAATACAAAATATTATATTTTTGTGGGTGGGCAAAATCCAGACATTTTAGAAATCTTGCAACGTTTTGGTTTAGAAAGAAAAATCAAAAAAGAAAATGATGCGAAAATTCAAGAGATCTTTGGTAAAAGTGTTTATGATTCTTGGAAAGAGATTTTGAAAAAAGGCAAAAATAATAAACTTTATTTTATTCCTAATCTGATTCGTATGGATGACTCTTTAAATGAAGTCAAAAAAAAGATTTTTGTCTATTGCTCTGATCATGAACATCGCAAATATATGTTACCTCGTAATCAAGAAATTTGGATTAAAACAAAAGGTTCTGGAAATAATGCAAATCGTTACAAAATGTTAGGATATCATTATGTGGATAAAGAAACAGGGGACATTTATCAATATCCTCCTCATATCAAAGTCCGTCCTGAAGTAGATCCTGACTTACTCAAATCCTATCAACGTGCGATGATACAAATGAATGCAAATGAAATGATGGAAGAACGCAATAAAAAACATAAAGATTATAAAGTAGATACTTCTGAAAATTACTTACTTCTTTATGATATCTTTGAAAATATCGAAATTGAAAATCAAATGATCTATGTAAGTGATGCTCTCGAAGAGATCGATTATCTTCGTTCTCATAAATTATTGATGAATGAAAAACGAAATCGTCAAGCTTATCAACGATTCTTAAATGGTTATCTAAAAAAATATTGGATTCATATACAAACTGATGTAGATGAAGAGAGAGCAAAAGGATTTTATGAGCTTAAACGTCATGAAATGATTCGTGATGAATATATTCTCAAATTAATGGAACAGAATATTGTTGATAAATCACTCTTTGAAGATTGTTCAATGAAAACCGTGAAGATCAATATTAACTCTTCTGGATCTGGTGATGATGAAGAAGAAGAAGTTGTGGAAGAGAATGAAAATGAAAATCGATTCTGGAAAAAAGAAAAAGATATCGATTTTGTCGATCTTTATCAAATTTTTGATTATATTCGTGAAAAGAGAATAAATGTCGAAACTCCATTTGTCAAATATGGTGATATTACCATGGATAATCCTTTTATCATTATCTCTTTGGAAGCGATTCGTCAAAATAAATTGACAAAACATCATTTATATGAATGGCTTAATTTAATTCGTGGAAGTGATGAAATTGCCGAAAGACGTTTTCATAATCTTCAATTAAAACGTTTTATTAAAAGTTATGAAAATGATCAAAAATTCAGTTCTGTAAATATTTCACGAAATGGAAAAGTATCCATCTCTATCTCTTATAAACAAGAGAATCGCGCTACAATCAAAGATATCGAATTAGCTGTTAAAAATTGCAAAAAATTTATTGATGATTTGAATCAACACATTCCAGATTATCGTTTAATCCGTGGCATTTCAGAAAATAAACGAATTGAAGCACCTGATATGCATGTTCATGAAAATGGTACAATCACTTTTAAAAAGAATACCCATTTGACCTTTTTAAATATGTTGATTGGTATGAATTTACCCAATGAAAAACAGATCGATTTTAAAAAATTAGAAGAATTTGCTAAATTCTTTCCTAATTATTTATCTGAAGATCGTCGTGTAGAAGAGAAGACAGAAGTCGTTAAAAACAAGTTATATATCCGTTATAATCGTGTCAGTGCATTCTCGAATATGAATGAGATTAGTGTGGATATTGATAAAATGAAAGAACAGAACTTTTCGGATACACATATTTTAGAATTGATTACTCAGAAATATGATTTAACACTTGATGAAGCAAAAAAGTATTTGATTGAATGGATTCGTGAATATTCAGATCGTGGTACAGGTAAAGTCAAATCACAATATAAAACCGGTGTTCGTGTTCAAATTTTCCGTGATAAAATGATTTTTGATGGTATTACGAACATTTATCAAGTTCCAGAGATTTACCGATTTTTTACTTTCTTTATTTATCTCTTTTTACAAATGAATGAAATGAAGAAGAATCAAGAATTTCGTAAAATCTTTTTGAAGAACAGTTCTATGATGAATCAAACATTCGTTAAAAATGAGATTGATTATGAACAAGAGAGTATGAATTATATCTCTGAATTAAATCGTAATCAATATATTCAAGAATTGGAAGGATTGGAAACATTAACAGTATCTCGTAATAAAAATATGCCAAATCGAAATTTCCAACGTATGATGAATTTCCAAGTGGAAGATGCTTTAGAATCCAATATGACAAATAAAATAGAACAACATTTATCTTTACGAGGATCTTTGTTAGCAAAAGAAGAAGAGATTGATGTGAATATTCGTCTTGATTGTGGTGACACAAAAGAAGTAGAAGAAGTTCAGACTTGTGAAGATTTCTGTAATGATGCCAATTACTTTATACGTCGTTTGCAACTTTATGATAATTCACTCTTTAAATTTAATGTAGCGAAAGAAAAAGATCAAGTTCAATATTCTCGTTGTTGTCAATCGAATGATCAACCTGTTGTTTTAGATTATGATCCTTCCATCAATCCACGCATTAAACGCGAATCTTATTCTTATACTTATGAATACTCTTCAGATCCAGAATTAATGAAGCGTTGGTATATTTGTCCTAAGATATGGTGTCCTTATTGTGAAATTCCTATTTTAGAAAATGATATCGATCGACGCACGATTTTAAGAAAGAAGATGAAAGGAGATAAGAAATTCTGTATTACATGCAAATGCCCTTATGGAGATCATCAAGCTTTTATTCGAGATGACAAAATGATGAATTTTGAAGAAGAGAAGCGATTTTTAGAAGATTTGAAGAAATTTAAAACAGAAGATGAAAAGAGACGTTACATCAAAGCTTTAGAGACGAAAAGTGAATTTACAGGATATCCCACTTTCGCTTTACAAAAGAATCCTCGTGGTAAATGCTTACCTTGTTGTTCTAAAAAACCTCATAATATCAAAGAATCGGGTAAATATGAACATTACATGTCATGTCGTGGAGAAGAAGTGGATGAAGAGAATAAAGATGATGGACATATTTACATAAAAAAATCGATTCCGGTGGATCGTAATCGCTTTGGTATTTTGACCTCTGAAGTAGCAAGAATTTTGAATACCATTGCGGATGCAGGTTCTTTAGGAATGAAATCAGGATATTTCCGAAGAGGTATCAAACAAAATGATAAATTATCCTTTTTACATGCTATTTCAGATGTCATCTCTTGTGAAAAATCAAATCCTATGCCCATTGAAAAGATGCAAAAGATGTTAGTCGATAAATTAACAGAAGATCTTTTTAAATCATTATATGCTGGTAATTTAGTACAAATCTTCAATGATAAGACAAAGAATGAGACTCCATTTGAAAATTATAAACATTTCTTACAACAGAATAATCAATTGGTAAATCATACATATCTATGGGATTATTTACAACGTCCCAATGTTTTATACGAGGGTGGATTAAATATCTTTATTTTTGAAGATAACTTATTATTATGTCCAAAAGGTGAAGATGTAAAAGAATTTTATGATATGAACAAAAAGAATATTATTCTCTTCAAACATAAAAATACATATGAACCTATTGTCTATTTAGATGGTGATGGAAAAGGTGCAAAGATGAAGTGCTTTTTTGATTCAAGTCGTCCTGAAATCCGTAAATTACATGAAATTGTATTAAATGGATGTGGAGAACAAGGCATGATTCGTTGGGATGAAGTTCTTCAGAATACGATCAAAAAATACGGTTTAGACCAACGTCAAATGGTTTTAGGTCTTGGTGATTCTTTAATGATCACTTTAGAGAAGATTCTCACAGCCATTAAACAAAATCAATTGAAACAGACATTTATACCTATCAAACAATATATCGACGGATATCATAAAGTGTATGCAATTGGTTTGAAGAATGGCGTATTTTTACCTGTACGTCCATCCAAATTGTATTTGGAATTACCTTATGAAGAAGTAGTTGATTTGAACAAATTGGAATATTTGAATTATGATGATACAAAACGATATTTAATGGAGATATCGGAGAAGACTGGTATGCAATGCAAAGTTGCTGAGAAGATTCTAGATCGAAGCTCGAATCAAAAAAGAGAAGATATCATTGCAGTTATTTTAGAAAATGATAGAATTGTGCCAATTAAAGAATCCAAAGATCGTGATTCAAAAGTAAGAGTTAGTAGTCGTGTTTTTTATGGAGATGTAGATCATTATATTCAACAATCCGTGGATTATCTTCCTGATAAACGTATTGAAATGATGAATAAAAAGAGTTATGAAGATGAATCTTATCAAAGATTACGATTTGAAATTTCAAGATTTATACAATTGAAAGACAAAAATAGTAAAGATTGGAAGAAGAAGATGTTAGAAGTCATCGATGGAGAAGGAATGACCTTACATCAAAAGAGAAGAAGACTTTTTGATATGATTCAAGAATTAGTGCGCAAATTAGTAGTGATTGGAGATCGTAAATTAGATATAGTTTCTTATCAAAAACCAAATAAACGTGTTCCTTGTTTTCAACGTTCTCTTCAAAAGAATGGAAATAATAATCATAGCGGACAACTCTCTTGTCAAGATGATCCTCATTGTATTGTGGAAGGCGGTAAATGTAAATTATTCATATATCGTAAAAATTTAGTTGATCAAGGACGTGATAATGAAATTTTTTATATTGATCGTATCATTGAAGAGTTATTACGTTATCCTCTCAAGAGAAATGAAATCATACATGATAATATTAGTCCTGTAATTGATCGCGAATTATTAATTATTGATCCAAAGAAATATGTATTGATGCATGGAGAGACTCCTTCACAAATGATACAAATTATGGAGAATATTTATTTGGATCGTAGTGGAATCCAATTGAACAAACGTATTGTATATAATGAATTCATTACACAAAATTATACTTTTGTTCGAAATCGTTATTTGAAAGCATCCACAAAGAATTTAGATGAGACATTACTGGAACCTCTTCCTTCACAATGGGAACCTTATTTAGATCCTTCCTTTAAGATGCAAAAAAATACAGAAAATTCACTCTTTGTCTCTTTATCTTATGCATTCCGTGAAACAAATTCAAATGTAGATATGTCAGCAAAAAATATTCAGATGAAGATTGTACAAACTCTTGAAACAATTCGTGAAAATAAAGCTTTAATTAAAAAGTTCTTTTTGATTATGAATCCACTATGTGTTGATAATCCAAAATTACAATTATTGATGAAAAATATGGGAATGAATATGCCTATTCCTGAAGAATCTGGTAAGAAGAAGAAGAAGATTTTACCTAAATCCGAAGATATGAGTATGGTCTCTAAAGAGATGGAAAATATGAAACAAATAAATTTTGATGAAAATGTCATTGTCAATTTGTATAAAAATCAATGTCGCAGATTATTAAGTCATATTCAATCTTTCGAAGGTTTAATGCATGAGATTATGAGTGATAAACATATTGGTTGTGAAATGGATATCATTGTATCTGCATATATGATGGGATTAAATATTATTATTTTAGATAAATTTAAACATAAAGAAGCACCTCGTTATTATTGTATTGGAAACCAATTTGATACAGGTTATTCCAAATATGTAATTTTATATAAGGCTTTAGCATTTGATAAGAATATTTATTATATTGTGGAGAGTAAAGGTAAATATCTCTTTGATCTTGAATCTTTACCTTATGAATTTAAAACAAAGATTGTAGATCAATGTCATCAACATCGTTCTTTGGATTATGAATGTTAATTCTGTTTTGTTAAAAACTTATCTTTGATAAATGAAATGGGTTCAAAAATTGAATCTTGAAAAATAGAAGAGAGTGTAGCTGTTGATAATGTATCCGAAGGTTCTTCAATAATTTCTCTCTTTGAATTTTGATGAAAAAAATTATTTTCTTTAAATTGAATAAAATGTAAATTAAAATTTGCATTTTTTAAAATAGATTGTGGTTTGTGTGGAAGATAAGTGAAGAAGTCTTCATAAGGTACTCTTTGAAGTGGATAGATATCATAAAGATCAAAAATCTGTTTTTGTTCATTTTCTGAATATATGATTTCAAACTTGGTTGAATGGGAAGTGAGACAATAAATGAAGAGTTGAATGGATTGTTTAGAGAAGAAAGAAGAAGAGAGAATCGCGTGATGTGGATATTCCATGAATTGAAATTCATCTTTTTCAAATTCTATCTTCATTTTTATCAATTTTTGAAAATGATGAGATGGAACCATTACTTCAAGATAAGGATGGAAAATATGAATCCCTTCAAAAATATGATGCCCTAAAAGAGTATGATGTGTAATAAAATATTCCATTTGATGAATTTCCATCCAATCATGAAAATATTTGAGAATATACTTTTGAGAGATTAATGTCTTTTCAGATAATGGTTTTTGTTGAATGGAAATATGAGATTGAGAAGGGATTTCGTGTTCAATGCCATTTAGAATATATTTGAAAGAATCGTTCATGATCTAAGAGATGATAGATCTCTTTTTCTTTTATTTTACGAAAAAATAAAAGAAAAAAAATAAAGACAAATAGAAGAATCAACATGTTTCCTCGCGCACAATGTACAAAAGAGACTCGTACTTCAAATGATAATCGACGACTACAAAATCCCGAAGAATTTCTTCGTCCTATGAGTTCTAGTACAAATCAACCCATTCCATTTCGTCATGATCATTATATGATTGATCCTTTTTCATCACAGATATCTCATCAATCCTTTTTTCAACAAAATGGAGATAGAATGATAAATGACCAATGGGGAAAAAGTACTCGTGATATTGGAAAGAGTCGTTTTGATGCACCTGTACAAAAAACAATGCAAAATGATTATTTTATGTCAAATTATGAAACATTGAATCAAATGAATACATCGAATCCTTTTGTGATGGATAGTATAACATCGAATCGTAATCCTGTAAATTCTCGTCATGATCAATATGAAAAATCAAGATTGCAAGATCGAAAAGAATTTATGAACCAACAAGGTGGAATGATGAATCGTTTTGTTGATTTAACACCACAACATACACGAAAAGATAAACCTGAAATGAATACATCCGCATATATTCCAAATGCACGAACATTAGCGATTCCGAAAGATCATTTGTAAAAGATCGTATAAATAAAAAATAGAATATATGCATTAAAGATAGAGATGGATAAAGATTTAAAAGTGAATACACAAAATATGGAGAATAAGAAGATAAAAGTGCGTTCTCCGAATTCTTTTTTTAAAAAAGTAAAATCGAATTCTTCTCTACGTTCTTCTTCTTCCAATTTGTCTCAACAGAATTTGGAAGAATTTAATTCTATACATGAAGAGATACAAGTTGAACATGAAGATATAGGAATGAATATGGAAGATGAAGAGGAGGGAGACCTTTTTGATGAGATCTCCTCTTTATCAAAACATTTAAAAACATATGTACCAAAAACACAAGAGAAGAAGAATGAAGAGAAAAAGAAAAAAAAGAAGAAGGATGTAGATGAGACAAGTAGTACATCGAGTAAAAAGAATCAATTGTTTCAAGAGTATCCATCTGAATATTTTATTAAAAAGATAATTCACCTTTTTATTGGTAAAGATACACCCGTAAATACACATTATCAGTTTTCAAGAAAAATGTTGGAAGATAAAGGTGTTGTGACAGAATTACATCATATGATACCTGAATTAAAAAATTATTATTTAAAATGCAAACATCAAAAATATTTAGAGAATATTGATTCTAAAAAAGCAATTACCATTTTTCGCCAAATGATTCGTTTATGTGGTTATACTGTAAAATCTGTTGAAAAATATCAAAATGGAAGTAAATTTTTATTATATCATATGGAGAAGTTGCATGATGTCAAATCTCCTCGAAAAATTAATTTTGAAGTAGATTTTGATTAAATGAAAAATCTTAAAAAAAAATATCGCATTCTCCATTAGATATAGATGGATCTGATCAATCAAATTACTGGAAATAATTCTTCTAATAAAAAAAAGAATAATAGTTCTTTACAAAATAAATCAAAGAATAACTCTTCTTCTTCTAATCAGGTAAAAGAGGCAAATTCAAAAAATACATCCAATAATAAAGGAGTTTTAGGTTTTTTATCCAATGCAGTAGGTCTTACCAATTCGGTACCTGCCAATGTAAATCAAACAAAACGTCATTATTTCATTGGTGCCATGATAAAAGATCCTCAACAAGTTCAAGAACTGAATACTCTTCAAAAAGAGATGATAACCAATTATAAATTACGTGATTACTATCTTAATTTCAACAATCAATATGTTACACGTTTTGTCTATATGGGATATTTGACACCTTCTGTGGCTTCTAAATATATGGAACATATCATGTCCCCTCTTTGCCTACAAATTACCCAGAAGTATTCTCCTCTCACTTGTCATTATACCGTTGTTCGTCCTAAATTTGATAAACCTGTCAATTGGATCTCTGTCTTTTACGAAGATGAGAAAAATATCTTGAAACAGATTATTATTCCTTTCTTACATGAAAAGGGAATTAAAGAGATCTTCCCTAAACGTTATACCAATTATCAACCTATGATTGATCTTGTTCATTTTAAAGGAAATTCCATCCAAAAAGGTCAAAAAATTCAAGGTAACATTCCTTCATCCACATTTACCATTAACCACCTATCTCTAATCAGTGCTCGTCCTACACAAAGCAAAATGGGATATCAAGCCATTCATGATAATCTCTCTTATGAAGAAGAAGGCAAATTTACCTTTGAATTTAAAGGTTCTTCTTAAAATGTAATCATTTTATTTTCATTTAAAGAAAACAGATTTCTTTAAATAGGATGTATATTTGTAAAAATTAAGATAAAATTCCTTCAAGTTGATCGAGTAGATTGGCAAGTTCTTTAAGTTCTTCTTCTGACATTTCATCAAAAGTGGTAGTGACTTCAGTGGTAATTCCCATTTTTGATAATTTTTCTTGAATTGCTGCTTTTCTCTCTTCTTTCGTTTGTTCAAATAGAGAAGTATAAAATTCTTTAAATGTCTTAAAGACATCTTGAAGACGAGGGTCTTGAATCGAAAGACCCATATCTTCTGCATTACCACGAATTGCTTTAATCCAATAAATAAATTCTTCAATAAAATTTTCATAAATTTCAATACGATTACTGATCTCTTCATAAATCTGATCTTTTATTTTTAATGATTCACGATAAGTGATAGGATTGGTATAATAGAGAATGAATTGTTGTGTATAAAAGTCAATTTGGAAAATAAGTTGGAAGAGATCATATAGATTTTGTTTTTTGGTTGTGTAAAGTGTCTTTAATAACTCTTGGATCTTTTGAATGGTATCAGTGATCTTCTTTTCCAAATCACTTGTGTATAAGAATTCATTTCCAACTTGATCATAAATATTTGTATTAAAATCAAGAGTTAAATAATCCATACCTTCCATATCTGCTTCATTTGAACTTGAATTTGAAGAATTTGAAGGAGAAGAACGATTTTGACGAGTTTCATTATAGATCTTTTGATTGTTAAAATTGGTATTAAAATCATTTTCATATTTTTTTTGATTTTTTTTTAGAATATTGATAATTGGTCTCTTTGAAATATCAAATACTTGTTCATATGCTAAAATTCCCCAAAATTCCAAATACATGTTTTGTAATATCTTAGATACTTTGATATATTCTTTTAATATTCGTAGAATGAATTTCTTTGCTTTTCCTTTATAATGAGTATTGATCATTGTATAAAAAAGAGGTGCAGACATTACTGTTCCTGCTCCTTTTGAAACAAATAAGGATTTATTTAAAGATTGGTATTGAAAGAGGAAAATATTAAAATTTTCTTTGTATGCACCTTCATAAAATTTATTTTTATAAATGTCTTTTGGATCTTTTTTGCAGTCACTTAATGTAAAGATTGTCTGTTTATCATTAGGTTGAATTCCCAATTTTGAAATATCCATAGGTATTACCAATAATTCATATTTTAATTGTTCCATGATATTTAAGATCATTTCTTGATAACTCTTTAATTTTTGAAACTCATAACGAATTACAAAAAAACGATCTGTACTTTTTGTTCGATTACTAGGTGGATTTGTAGGTTCATTTGTATCAAAAAGATATCCTGGCATTTTTGGTAATGCTTCAAATTGATCTCTTAAAAAATCATATACTTCTGTCTCTGTACTTTCATTTGCATTAGCAGTTTGAGGCAATAATATGGTCTGATATCTTTTAATGATTGCTTTGGGTAGAAATGGCATATCTTTTTCCTCCTTCTACTCTTATTACACTCTTTTTTTTAAGAATTTGTTTTCTTTAAGTTGAAGAATTTGATCAAATTTTTTAAATATAAAGAATAATTGTCAAAATGGGATAGAAAAAAAGCAAAATGGAAGTTGAATCTGAAACGAAAGTGGTGAAGAAGGTGGTTGGTAAGAAAAGTAAAAAGGCGGTTGTTGTTGAACCTGAAGTAGTGACAGAGATAAAAGAGGAAGAGGAAGAGATGAAGATGGAGAGTGTAGTATCCGCAACGGGTGAGTTGATTGATCCTCTCAAGAAACGTCGTGGTAGAAAGCCAAAATCAAAAGAGGTAGATGAGGAGAATGAAGAACAATCTATCCAAGATGATGAGGAGAATGGTAAGAAGAGGGGTCGTAAGCCAAAGGAGAAGACATATTCCATTTCGACGGGTGGTGTGGTGGAGAATGAAGAGAAGGCATCAGAGACAGTAATTCTACATTTGCCTATTAAGAAGGAGGGTGAAGAGAGGGTGGATCCATCACCTTATCTAAAGAAGAATATTAATTATTCGATGATAGGAAGTTATTCTGTGTCCGATCTGTTTGATCCCGTTCCATCGAGTGCTTATCAATTTATGCAACCGACAAAGAAGAAGGATGATACGATTGTGTCAATGATGAGTGGAACAGAGGAGAAGAAAGAGGTAGTGGAGGAGGAGAAGAATGATTATGATGTGAATTTTAGTTTTTTGGAATCCGAGGGAAAGGATGAGATTCTAGAAGAGGAATTAATTAAAAAGCCAGTGGAAGAGAAGGTAGTTGAAACAAAGACAGTCGAATATTCTGCGGGTGGATTGATGCCAGAGGAGGAATGTAAGACAAATCGAGTTCTTAAGAAGAATTTGAAACATATTTTGTATGAATTTGTAAATTCAAATTCAGCGAATACCTGGCCAGAGAGTACAAATACATGTTGTTGGTGGTGTTGTCATACATTTACAGGAATGCCATGTGCATTACCGGAAGTGTATCGACGTGATAAGTTTTATGTGTGTGGTGTCTTTTGTAGTTTTAATTGTGCAGCATCTTATAACTTTAGTAAGAATGATGGAGATGAGATGTGGATGCGTTACAGTCTTCTCAATCTGATGTATAAGAAGATGTATGGAACAAAATTCGTCAAGATTGGACTGGCTCCACCCAGGGAGGTGTTGAAGATGTTTGGGGGATATATGTGTATTGAAGAGTTTAGAGATACAAGTCTTCGTATGGATAAAACATTCCAAGTGATAAAACCACCGATGGTTGCGATTATTCCAAAGATTGAAGAGAATATTCTGAATCGTGGAATTCGTACAGGACATACGAATGAACATATTCTAAGCAAAACGCAGAATAGTTTGAAACTGAAGAGAACAAAACCAGTCATGAACCCAAATTCGACACTGCAATCTTTTATGAATATTAAGATTGTATAAGAAGAAAATAAAAAATTATTTTTGAAAGTCATTTTTTTTAAACGATAAGTTTAAAAAATAAGAGAATTTTTTCAAGAGAGTTTTGATTTTTTTTCTCATAGTAAAGTATAGAAACGAAAATGTCAGCTTGGTGGGCTTCATGGAATTACAATCAATTTGCATACAATGCTTACAATGAACTTGAAAACCCTTGGACTTGTGTGAAGAAGGGATCTATCTATACCAATCCTTACACTACTATCCAATACTTCTCAAAGGACTGCCTTGACCCTTACACTGCTTATGCCTTCTGGTATAAGAAGAATCAATTCGCCAGTCCTACTCAATATGTCAATTGCTACTGGCTTCCTTATGCTGATCCTTTCTTCAAGAACACATATGGATACATTGAGCCTGGCAATAAATGCCGTCGCACTGGCAAACGTGATGGATGGAATGCTACCGATGGTGGATTCTACTTCTTCGAGTAAATCTTTTCTTTCATTTCATCAAAATTATTTTATAAACACATTTTATAAATCAATATTTATAAAATCATTTTATTTCTATTTTATTCAATTTCAATCGTTTTCCCAAAATCAATTTTCAGATTCTCTCCTTTATATCCAATTGGATTTGTCACTATTTTCACTCCATTCATCTCTTTTTCCATAGGTGTATGTGTATGACCATAAAACCACGCTTTGACTGGTGATTGAATCATTTCATCACAATCCGATGCAAATAAATGATTAATATCACTATATTTTTGATATTTTGGATGAATCAATTGAAAAGAAGGAAGATGATGAGTCACTACAACAACATCTTTCTCATCTTCTTTTGCTCTTTGAATCTCATTCTTTAAAAATGTCTTTTCATATTCATACCATCGATTTTGTTTATCCATTGACCAATCTTTGATTTGATAAGCATCATTTAAAAGACGACTACCTTGATGAATAGGTGTCCATAGAGTAGATCCAATCACACGAAGATTGGTATCTTGAAGATCGATAGATTGATTTTTTGGATGTAAGAAATGAATATTTTTCCACTGATTTTTATCAATGAGACTTTGAATCTTAGTATCATTTTCTTCTTTGGTAAGGTCTTGAGAATAATATTCATGATTTCCTGTAATTAAGAAGATATTCTCAAATTTATTCGAAATCCATTTTAAGAAAACTTCATACTGTTTCGATGCAGGATAACCAATATCACCTGCTAATACACAATGAGGAGCACGAATCGGAATAAATGGTAAGAAACGCACCATCTTCACTAACTGATACATCTCCAAATGTAAATCTGAAAAATATTGAATTTTGACCATTTTCTATGTATTTAAAGAAATTTCTTTAAATTGTTTTCATTTGATTAAATAGAGAAGGTATATAAAGAAATGGCATTATATGTACCACCTGGATATACACAAGCAGGTGTGTTGGGAACAGGGCAACGAAGATGGCGAGAGATAAGACCAAAAAGTGATTTTGAGGTTTTGAT
>JACCDP010598551.1_pt1 | contig 16472 bp, 17 predicted proteins | sample 7445841 | NCBI WGS metagenome assembly JACCDP01 (sample SAMN15323441, study PRJNA562643) | freshwater metagenome | isolation source: river surface water | place: USA:Blue River Watershed | collected 2017-08-17 | reverse complement strand
TGGGCGTGTTTGGCTTCAGCTTGGGCTTGTTGGGCTTGTGGGGCTTGTTGGGCTTGTTGGGCTTGTTGGGCTTGTTGGGCTTGTTGGGCTTGTTGGACTGGGGCTTGTTGGACTGGGTCTTGTTGGACTGGGTCTTGTGGGGCTTCAGCTTTGGCTTGGGCTTGGGCTTGGGCTTGGGCTTGGGCTTGGTATTCCGGTTCTATTGAAATATTATCCGTATTTTGGATAACTTTAGGTTTAGTCTTAGACTCAGCTTTCTGAGTTATAACCTCTTGAGCTCTGGCTTTGGCTAGTTCTGCTGGTGTTGGGATGGCTTGTGTCGGCTCTAATTCAGTACTACCTTCCTGGCTCCTAGCTAGTAACTCCCTACGGAGCTGGGCCTCCTGTTCTTCCTGAAATTTTTGTTCGTTAGCAATTTGCTCTTCATAGTTTTTTATAGCATATTGTGGCTGCTCTTGTACTATTGGGCCTTCTTTATTCTGCGCTACAGGGGCTGCGGTTGGATTTACATCTTTAGTGGTACTAATGCTTGGTATATATTTACCTAGAGATTTAACTTGGCCCATACCAGAATTATAATAATTTGATAGAGTGTCTAGGCTGGAGAGATACCCGCTATTAGCTATGCTAGACCTAACATTATCTAGTACACTAGGAGCTCCTTCGCCAGTTTGGTACTGATAGTTTTTAGCTTTACCGCTATTTTTAAACTCTTGGGATTGTTGAGCGTCTCTATAAGGAGCGTCGTCTGCTAGAGCTTCTTCGTAATATTTATGTAGAATATCAGATTTGCTGCCCAAATCACTTGTACCGGCCATCTCATTTCGCACGAATGGTCTATACTTGCTAGGAATATCCTCCATGCTTATTCCCATATCTGTTTGGAAAGAATTATCCTGTACTACATTTCCTTGAGAATCATAGTAGTTATTCTTAACCTGGTCTAGCTCATCTCGAGTCATGTTAGAACCACTTCTCTCCGCCTCAGTAGCGTCGTCTAAGCTTTTTTGATCGGCTTGAGCTTGGGCTAGTTGTCTAGCTTTAACAAAATCGTCGTTGGTGATAGGTAGGCCCTTTTTAAAATTAGTTTTTAAAGTATTAGCAAAATCAGAATTAGGATCTTTGCTAGCTACGTCTATATACTTTCTAAGTATTTCTTGTTTAGAAGTTAAATCCTGACGGGGAGAGTTGGTCATTTCTTTCCTAGCCATGTCCGCATATTCCTGGGGTAGATCGGAAACTCTAAAGCCTTCAATAGAGTTTATATCTTTGTATTTTTGACCATCAGGTAGTCTTCTATTATATAGTTTAGTTTGTACTGAGTCATTGCTCACTGGTTCATCTTCCGAAGGACCGTACATTTTATTAGCCAAGTACTGTGTAGCAGAATTAATGCCGGACCCTACTGACCTTCCAAAATTAGCAAGGCCTGGTATGCCTAAGAATTTACCATTCTCATATTCTTCATTCTCTTGCCGTCTTTTAGCAGCTATTCTCTGGACATCTTGTCTATTCACAAATTTATCGAAATCTTCTTGCCCATAAATTTTATCTAGGGTATTAGTATTTTGGTTCTGGTAAACTCCTTCTCTGCTACCCGCACTATCATTACCATTTACATAAAGACTAGCCACTTGATCTTGAATATCTTTAGGTAAATCTTTAAAAGTTACCCCGGGATAGCCCTCTCCTAATATATCACGATCGCTGGTATTTAATAGGTGCCTGCTTAAGTAGGCTGGGGTATTGTAGTCGGCAGTTAAGTGTTGTATACCAGGATCGTCTACCAAAAAGCTATCACCTATTTGGTCTTGCTGACCTGGGTATGTACTGTTCATGTACTCAGTAATTTTTTGTTGAACTTCAGGGGGAAGCTCGCTGTACCTAGAGTAGTTATTAACCATTGGATCTCTAGCCTTAAGGGCATCTTCATAGGGTCCTGCTACTTTATGAAAAGCGGCTTGCTTTCCTATATTGTAAAACATCGCTCGTACTGAGTTTTTAAGTTTTGTGCTAGTCATTACATGTTACCTTTAGGCTGTTGTATTTGTTTAACTGGTTGTGCAGCTACGGCTTGGTTTGGCTGTGAACCGAATGCTTTATTCCACATATTACCTATTCTATCACCTATAATAGTAAACCTACTTCTAGGTTGGGGAATCTGAATAGATTGCCCCGGCTCAGTAGCTGCTTGCACTGTAGGGGCTGTAGTAAAGCTGTTAACATTCTTGCCAGCTGCTCCAATTCTACGCATAGAATCATTAGTGCTTTCACTTCCCAAGAAATGCTTTAATAATCCTGGGTGTATTTCATCTTCTAAAGCTTTTTGAGCAGCTTCACTGCCTGCTGGGCCCGCTTGCATAACTCGTTGCTGTTGCTGGGTATTTAAAGTGTTAAATCCGTATCTACTTTGACGATTAGTTGTAGGATCGGTGTATCTTCTAGAAGAGTCAGACCACATACTAGCATAGTGAGCTGGATTTGGATTAGCTAGTTTGTAGCCACTGGTTTTTTGGCTAATCTGCTTTACTTGTTGGACTTGTGGAGCTGTGTTAGTTTCATTACTAGCTGCTCTAAAGCCTGTTTGTTGTTTGTATTGAGACATAGTAGGCACCTCTATAGCCTTTTGATGTTCTAGTTTATCTTCGTATGTTCCGCCATTCATGTAGTATTCTGGGTCTTTCCAGGCGTCTTTTAAGGATCCAAAGAACTTAGAGCCTTCGTTTAATCCATGCGATATATTCGCTACCCATCTAGGCGCTCCTTCAGACAAGTCTTTTTTAGCTTCGCCGCTAGTGACGTAATTGCTTGCATCATTAGCCATTAACTTTAAACCTTCTACTGTAGACTCTGGGTCATTGTATAAATCCCTGTATATTCTACCTGTTTCTGTTTCATCTCTAAGCATTCTCAGACCTTGCTTAGCCGAGTCCATATCGTTATACATATCCCTATAAGCTTTGCCTGCTTCTGTTTCATTAGCTATATAGTTCTTGGATTTAGCGGCTAGCTCTTTTGCTTTTTCTACTGCAGGGTCTGTGTATTGCTTAGTTTTTTGTACGGCTGAGTTTGTATAGTCTTTAGCGGCTTGCGTAGCGCTACTAAGCATTGGCTGAGCGTAATTCTTGGCTTGAGTAGCATACCTTTTGGTAGCTTTAACCACTGGGTACATAGTATCACTAGCGTTTTCATATGCTTGATTTGCAGCTAGATTTAACCCAGCCAGTGACTCATCCCAAGTCATAGGTAGTAGGTCTTTATTGCCTTGAGATTGCCTATACTCATTCAAGGCATCTTTCTTAACCATATTATATATAGTTATAGCTTGCTGGTCGTCGTTGCCTGGCTGGCCATAGTTAGCAAATAGCTGAGGATCTGCTCCTCTGGCTATGGCCATGTCTACTATTTTTTTCTCTTGTATATTAGCAGAGCCCCTAGGTATTTGAGTCTTGCTTTGGGCTTCGTATGCTGACCTTGTAGAGCCTGGATAAAATACGTTATAATGCTCTTGGCGCTCTGGACTTAGCGGTTGCGTTGCTAAGGTATTCAATTGCTGTCTATAAGTAGGCTTGGGCAATGCTTTGTTCATGCCTGGCTCAGGTTTTACTCCAGCCATAAGACTTAGCATAGCTGGAGTTAATACTGGAAGAGACTTAGGATTTTGAACGCCTAGGGTATTATCAATATGCTCTTTAACCTCATCGCTATACTGCTTATAATACGGATCCCCCGCTAGAACTCCTTGAGTTACTAGGCCTACTTGATAGTCTGGCATATCTGGATTGTTGTTTCTTATAATGTCGTAGACTAAATCCTCATCCATAAATTACCTCATTCTGTGGTATAAGTTACATATCGTTACGGTTTAGCAACAAGGAGTATTAAAATGGTACGATATGGTTACGCATGTATTAACATGACTTTACAAGAGAAGGGCGTATATATAGGACGCACTGCTCAACGCAAAGCTTTTCTAGAGAAAGGCATTCAGCATTGCTCTAGATTATCTCTAGAAAATATACAGGATTTGCTGGAAATCCTTAAATGGAATGTAGTTAACAACATACAAGTTTATAGAATGAGCTCAGATATGTTTCCCTGGGCTTCTGAATACAAGTACTCTGAGTTACCAGATTATATTGAGATACGTAATCTGCTTGAGCACTGCGGTAGCTACGCTAAGCAGAACAATTTAAGGCTTAGTTACCATCCAGGGCCTTTTAACTGCTTAGGCAGTGCAGAGGATGCAGTTATAGTTAAAACTATTAATGAGCTTAATAAGCATTCTGAAGTAATGGATATAATGAATTTACCTGAATCGCATATGGCTAAGATAAACATACATATAGGGGGTGCTTATGGTGAGAAATACCAAGCTTTGACTAGATTTGCTAAGAACTTCAAGAAGTTAAGCAGTAGTTGCCAAGCTAGGTTAACTGTAGAAAACGACGATAGAGCAAGTATGTTCAGTCCCTTAGATCTTTATAGCTTATACAAAGTAATAGGAACACCTATAGTGTTTGACGGACATCATTTTGAGGTAGGAGCCAGGTCTGAGTTAAGCTACGAAGAAGCTTATAGTATTAGTTATAGCACATGGAACTGCACGCCAACGTTTCATTGGTCTAACAGCGCCAAGGTATATGAGTCAAAAGAAACTTCTATGACTACTCATAGTGACTGGTATTACACTAAGATGCCTATACTAGATATTGGAGATGTAGATATAATATTAGAAAGCAAGATGAAAGAAAAAGCCTTGCTTAAATATATTGCTATGTAGTTAACGAGGGCTTAATTGCCTTTTTTTAGATGTGAGATACTATGAAATCTAATAAATTAAAATTAGCGGCATGTATAAAAATACGGAATAAAGAAGAGGAGTTCTCTAAGGTCGCTAGTATATTATCTAAGATAAACCCAACCTCGTTTAGAAACACTGGGTTAGGGCAATTAAAGGGTCTTGGTGTGCAAGGGGCAGTTATAGGTGGGCTGAATCATATGGCTCCAGGAGCTTCAGAAGCTGCTGGTAAATTGCTTTCTGGTTATATACCTACAGCAGGTACTGAAGCTGCCGCTGCTTTTAACTCTAATTTAAAATCTAATTTATATGGTACTTTAGCTAGAGCAGGGCACACAGTTATGGGCGTTAGTAGTAAAGAAATGGCTAGGCAAGCAGCTATACGACAAGCTTTACTACAAGGTAGACTATCTGTAGCTGAGCTAGCCGATAATGTAACTAGATATGTTCCGTTAGCTCAGCATAAAAACTATTTTGCTCAGTTAGAAAGGGAACTTGGTAAGGATGTAATGTCCAGGTATCGTGGAGCATTCATAGCTTAGCCTAGTATTGTACCAGCAATTTAATTAAATCTCTAGAGCTGTATCCTGATACTTTGCTAAATTCCTTAACGGCCTTTAGAGCTCCTATTTTATAGTTATAGGTTAGCAGACTGCCTGTTTTTTGAGCCGTTTGAACAGTAGTGGGTTGTGGTACTTGAGTTGGCTGTGGTTGTGGTACAGGCTTTGGTCGTGGTAATGGAACTTTTGGTATATTTACTGGATTATTAGTGGTTGCAGGGGTTGGTACTGGTATCTTTGGAACGCTGGGTACACTTACTGGTCTAGGCTTCTTAATTACTTTAGGGGCTGGCTGAGTATTTTGCGGTACAGTAGTGGGGGAGGTATTTTGTGGTTGCAGTTTATTGCGTAGCAAGGCCTTAGCTTTTTCTGCTGCAGTGTCTATATTAGTATTTACTTTGTTCTGTACTACATTATCTACTTTATCTTGTACTGGCTCTAGCTTGTGGTTTACAAAATCCTGCGCTTGCTGTGTAGTATCTACAAATTTACCTCTAGCTTGCTGAAGCTTTTTGGTTTGTTGATCTATTCTGTCTACTTTATTAGCTACATCTTCTATGCCCTGTCCTTGCTGTAGTGTATAATTAACGGCATCTCTATCTATGAACAAGGGTACGCCTACTTCATTTTTAACTCGCATATCTGGATTAGCTCTTAGATCGTTCTCTATGTTTTCACTAGGCTTTGGGGGAATTACCCTAGCAACCCTCATTAGATCCTCATCTGACATGCTTTCAAAGGCTTTTTGGAATGATTCATACTTCCACTGATCTGGGTTTTGCTTGGCAATTATACCTAAAAGGTCGTCTCTACTATATTCATTAGCTACAGAGTCAACTACTTTTTGGTAAGCACTTAAGCCACGCATAGGCGCAGCTGCTACGTTTGCTAAAGTTTGGCCAGTAGCAGCTATGTTACCAGCGGTTTGGGCTTTTCCTCTAACATCAGTAGTCGCATCATAACCTGGAACATACTGATTAAGCCTAGATTTGTTGGCTACCGAATTTTTTAGATTCTCAGCTACACTGTCAATGCCTTTTTCTAAAATTTGAGCCTGCAATTCATTTGCAGGTAGGTTAAATCTTGAGCCTACTTGATTAACTATCTTATTTAGTATTTGAGGTTTTTCCGACACTGGGGCATTTTTATACATCTCAAATAAAGGAAGAACTTCTTTGTTATAGTAGTTCTCTAGTCCTTTCTTTTTGGTCATTTCTATGGCGGCTTCGTGGAGAGGTGTATTAGCATTCTGGAAATCTTCGTCTAAAGGGTTAATCCAGTTAGGGGCATCTTCTGCAGGTAAATAAGTTAGGCCTTTCCAAGGCCAGGGTAGGAATGTCTTTAGACCATTTCTAGTTAGAAAACCTGCAGCCCTCTCACCGTAGTTTTTATTGTTAGTAACGCTGTTCAGGGCTTGTATGCCTTTAGTAGTAGTGTCATAGACTTTATATATGTCTTTAGGTAGTTGCCTTATATCTGCATGCTCTTGCCTATACTCCTTACTTTTCTGAAGCTGGTCCTGTAAAGCTTGAAACTCTCCTTGAGTCATTTGGCCTTTACCTTGCTTATAGGCTCCATACAAAAGTAGGGAGGGTACGTCTAGCAAATTATGGTTTAGATGAACTAACTGGTCATTGTAACCTGATAAAGAGTGAGCCAATCTTAAGGGGGTAGGTAAGAAGGGTTTAATACCTTGATAACCTATGGCCTTTTGCATATCAGGATTATTTTCTATACTATGCGCTGCAGCTGCAGTGCCTGCACCAGCTGCTAACCCTGCCAAAGCCCCTGTTTGTAGTAACGGTACAAATCTAGGATCAGCATTCTCCCTTAGTTCTTTAGCTGCGTCTCCTACACCTTGGTATATATCCTTTACACCCCTATAGGCAGGTCTTAGATAAGATCCGTAGCGCATAAGCTTTGGTATTAAAGGTAAAAAACTTGACCCCCCGGTATATGGGGCAAGCGCCGTACCGCCTAAAAATAAGCCGCCATCAATAGCTAGGTTCTCTAGGCCATCTCTTACATCTGCAGGTAGTTCGCCGTATTGATCTGACCAAGGCTGCAGATGGTTTCTATGAAAATCTTGGATAGTATAATCATCTTTCGTCGCAGTTGGCATTGGAGTAGCAGGAGTTCCTTGTATCCTGGAATCTCTTTCAAAAGCTGGATCTATGGCTATCTTCTCTAAAGTAGTATTGGAGGGCACTAACCTGGTGTGGGTATCTTCAAACATTGTGCGACTTCCTTTATTTTAGTATATGTTCAGTATTAACTTAAATTTAAAGGAGTCTTATGATATGCCCAAGCATTTAAAGATTAGACTAGAACAATGTAAAATACTTGCTAGTAGTAGCAACTGCATAAGAGGTAAAGTTGGAGCCATTATTTTCGACCCTGAGAACAATAATATACTCGCTGATGGTTATAATGGAGGTCCCAGGCGATCAAAAGGTTTACTGTGTGGTGGTAATAGCTGCACTAGAGACGATAACAATGTTAAGTCAGGCACGGAAATACAAATAGGATGCCACCATGCTGAAATGAATACGCTATGCAATGCCTTAAGACAAGGTACTAAGACTTTAGGAATGCACATGATATGTACTACAGCGCCTTGCCTTATGTGTGCTAAGTTAATACACCATTCAGGTATTTCTAAGTTTTATTATACTGGAGATTATAGTACTTCAGAGGGGTTAGATTATCTTAATAGTGTTAATGTAGCTGTAGAGAAGCTAGGTTAATTGGTATAATATATAGTGAACCGCATATCTTTAGGAATAACTTATGAATACTAAATTAGCTTTAGCTATTATAGATAGAAATAGCAAGCACACTACTAAAACCGCCATGCCTCTAGCAGCTTTAACTCCAGGCCAAGCACTGCTTAGCAGGCTGGCTATGTCTAATATTACTGCTAGAAAAGCAGGAATTAGCGCCGGCTCTATAGGAACTGCAGAAGTCGCTAATGCTATTCTAAGAGCCCAAGCAGCTAAAGACAAAGCTACTCACATGGCCATTAACCAAGTAGAGAAAAATATAGCAGGGGGAGTTAACCCCATAAGAAATGCTTTGGATACTAAAATACAAGATTTAATATTAGATAAGTCTTTAAGAACTCTAGGCAATGAAAGCTTGCTGTTAAACCCGCTAGAAAGCGCCAAGTACTTACTGGGTATTAACTAAAAGCTTCCGGTTATAGAGGGCCCATAGAATTTCATAGATCCGGTATTATAAGGATTATGCTGCTTAGTAGTATATTCGTACTCTCCATCTCTTACATAGTCTTGCGCTTTAGTATTAATGCTTCCCTTTAATTGATTGATTGGATTAAGCTTAACGTTTTTTAGAGGGCCTATATTACCTAAATCAATACCTGGCACTGCTAGGCTAGGTTGCTTTTTATTTACTTGGGCACTTTGGGCGTGGCTAGCAGGCATAGTAAATTGCTTTGGCTCTTTAGCAGTAGTTGCTTGGGGCTTACTTAAGGAGTGTTGTAAGGGTAGGGTATAGCCATAGTTATTAAGTTGCGGATTAGCTTTGTTACCTAGGGCTATTTCCGCAACTTTTCTATGGTATATGGCAAAGGCTAGTTTATTCATTAGTCTTACTTTCTAGTAGTATTGGTAAATTTATTAAGAAGTGCTCTGTCCAACATAGACAGCTCTTGATTGTTGGCTAGCTGCTTAAGCAGTTCTTGTTCGGCTCTAGGCTTGGCTAAGTATTTGTGGGCATTATATAAGGGCACTAAGTTGTATAGAGAATTGCCGTGCAAAGCTTTAGACTCTAAGTATTTAGAGGGTCTTAGTATGTCAGATATTAAGGGCAGTGGTATAAAGCTTGCTGCTGTGTCTGCTGCTACTGCGGCATGGGCTAATCTAAGCTGTTTATCGTTAGGTTTAATATACCCAACTTGTTTATTTATAGCATCTAGCAGTTTATTATTATAGCCCCTAGTGTCCAAAAGCCTAGCTAAAGACTCTAACTTAGTGTCTGTTCTGTATTGATTTTTAGTTAGTTTATTTAGCACGGCTTCTCTAGTCTGTAACAAAGCAGACGCAGGTGAGTGTGGTAACGCGCTTACTATGGCTGTAGGGCCCTGAGAGCCGTATAGCCTTTCCAAAGCAGCGTTATTGCCTTTTATATTTAAAGTTAAGCCGGACTTAAGCATTTCTTTTATATAAGCTTTAGTAGCGCTATTCTTTAAAGCCTTTTCTAGAGTAGCTGTGCTAGGATTTGTCATAGTATAGAGCTTTCGCTTTCGCCTTTAAGCTTACCTAGTTGATAAATCAATGCTGGTACGCCTAGAGCAGCTAAACCACCCATGCCTAAGTGCTTAACAGTGGCACCCATGGTTTCAGGATTTTGAAGCTTAGCTGCAACTTCTGAAGCAAGGCGTTGTTCTATGGTAGTAGGGGTTAGCAAACCAGGCGCTGTAGAACCCATGTAGGCTGCAGTACCTAAAGCACCTAGGCCTCCTAGAGTACCTAGAGCTTTAGAAATGCCTGGGCCTATTAAGGATCCAGTTTCACCTGCTAAACCTCCTGATAAACCGTGACCAGCTAAGCCAGCTAAGCCAAGCGTAGCCATGGTAGATAAAACAAGTGCTTTACGAGGGTCTTTGGCTTGAGCTCCAATTAAGGCTTCAATAGCTCCAGCTGATTTCATGAATTCTCTAGTGGCTCTGGCTGCGCCGATGTCAAAGGCCTTTTTGGTAGTATCCATTTTAGCATCTCTTTTCTTTTTTGTAGTTAATTTCTTACGTAAGTTTACATTTGGATTTGTATCCGCAAGCAGCTCTAAGAAGCTAGGAGCTGAAGTTATGGATATAGGTGCATCATATGGGTCTGAATACAAATAATCCTGGTAAGTATCTTCCATTATAGATAGTCCTCCATTTTATCATGAAGTAAAGGTACGCTAGCGCCTAGTAGGGCAAATGGAGCCGCAGCTCTAAGCTTTGATTTCAAAAGATTATTACCAAGCTCACCTATAACCTTGTCCATCCTAGCCTTAGCAATGCCTTGGGAGCCTACTTCTACTAATCTATTAGTTAAGCCGCGCTCAGCCAACTCCTGATTTAATAATCTGAGCTTATTTCTATTAAACCCGCCGCTTTCAGCCATGTGTAGATACTCGCTAGCTAGCTGGCTAAGTTCTTTATTAGCAGCCCTACGGCTTAGTTGATGCTGCATAAGACCTGCACCTACACCAAAGCCTCCCCCGGCTATTAAAGCGTCAAACTTCGGGTTAGAAGATTCTGGTAAGCCAGTATAGGGGTTAACGTTAGCTAATTTGTTCATGTTGTTAGGCATGGCTTGGCCTTTTTGTGAGATCTGAGGATTTATTTTGGCATTAGGCAGCATTTGTTGATATGTCTGGGGATCCTTGTCGGCAAAATTATTCTCTACTTGGTTGTTAGTAGACATAGAAATTCTATTAGGATCCATATTGCTACCTACAGCGTAGCTTTGCTTAGTTAAATAAGCTTCTTTTGCCGCATCTATTGCAGCGTTACGCGCTGCTTCTATTATAGCATGAGCAGTGTTAGGCTGCGGATCTTGAGGTATTACATCGTGAACTACCTCATCTAGCATATCTACAGCCTTTACAGGGCGTAGCGCATGAAACGCATCCATTATTTTCTTACGGTAAGAAGATAAGGGCCCAAACCAAGATAAAGGACCTTCTTCAGGCATGCTAGAGCTACTAGGAGACTCTGCGATGTCATTTGTAGGGCTAGGGTTGTTTAAAATATCTTTTTCGTCCATTGTACACTCCTTATATATACTAAGTGTACTTGTTATATACTAATCGTCATTATGGCGCGGATTTAAAAGGGCATCCAAGGTTAAATCTAATTCCGCAATCTTAACAGTATCATCTGGTTCTGCAAATTCATAATCACTAGCTTCGTGTTCGCTATCTAAAAATAAGTTGGGGGTGTTTACTAGGTACTCTCTAGCTAGCTCGTATATGTGATCCCTGATAATCTGCGACTGAGACTTGCCTAATATGCTACTCAGCAAGGTTAAAGCCGAGATTTGCTCTTCGTGTAAATAAAAGCTTACAGCCTTAGCTCTTCTACCAGTAGCGAGTTTAATGCTTCCGGGCAGATCTGAGCAATGCAAAGCGCTGTTAATAATATCTTGGCAGTCTTTGGCGTAGTTTGGCGATTCTGGCACTTCGGATAAATAACTAAACCTTCTCCATAAACTATCAGTAATGCCTGGATAGCTTTTAGAAAGCTTAATAATGGTTTCAGTGCGTGGCGTGCCTGGTTCGCGGCACATACGCCTTACTGTTTGGTAAGACATGCTTAGCTTGTCAGCTAACTCAGTGAAGCTAAGTGATTCATGGTTTCTTAACAAGTCTAAAAGCGTTCTGCTTTCTTCTAACGACATAATTTTTAGTCCTTTGATTGATTTTAAATATTTTCATTTATTGCTAATAGAATTATCATAAAAGTGCTTAAAAGTAAACAGAATTGAGTTAGCTCTGCAGCTATCTTTATAAAGTAATTAAACGGTTAAGAGGGCAAAAACAGGCAAAAGATAGCTGCAGGGCTAACTTTTGACCCTTTTTGGGCACTTTTTGGCGTTTCTGGAAAAAAATCTTCTCAAATTTTTGAGCACTTTCTCAAATTTTTGACCACTTTTCTCAAATTTTTTGAGATCTTCTCAAATTTGGGTACACGGTATCATCGGGGGTTGCGAGGGTTGGTCAAAAATCTTCTCAAATTTTGACCACCTTCTCAAATTTAAAAACTGCTTCAACATCCGATGAAATCGAGGTTTTGCAAAAAATTTGAGAAAAAGTACCTTCCCAGAGACATACTCATATATAAAAAGCATGTGTGTTATAAAAATTAGTACTAAATGAGATTAATGTACTACAGGTATCAATTCAGTAGGTAAAAATAGTGGGTATTCAAATCAGTTAATACGCTTTAATAAAAAATAGTTCAAAAATCAAAAAAAGGGACATTTTTCCGTGTAAGAGTGTTTCTGGAAGATAAACTTTATAAACAGATATATAAAAACACTGGTATCATCGGGGTTTGCGCTAGTTTTGTAATTTGAGAAGGTCTCAAAAATTTGAGAAGAAATTTGACCAACCTTCGCAACCCTCGATACTACCGTGCACCCTATTTTGAGAAGATCTCAAAAAATTTGAGAAAAACCCTAAAAAATTTGAGAAAACCCTAAAAAATTTGAGAAGGTTTTTTCTCAAACAAGCCAAAAATGGTCAAAAATAGCCCAAAAGTTAGCTCTGCAGCTATCTTTTAGCCATTTTTAAGCTCTTAACCGTTTAATTAGTTTATGAAGTTAGCTGCAGTGCTAACTTTTTCTTTAAACTAATCTGCTATAATTATTAGTTATGCTTTTTTAATTCAGGTATTTTCAATTTATATTAAATATGTATTGACAGTTGCTATCTAGTATGCAAAATCTTTTAAATCTATGTTATAAGTCACAGCGAGGTCATTCTATGTTATACTGGAAGCAGCAAGTCGTAGCCCTGCTACGCGACGAAACGCTAGTTAAGTTATTAGTTAAAGAATTCAACAGGCACTCACCTACTAAAGATTGTAGTATCATAATAGATGCCTTTCAAAACTACTTCTCAAGTGCTAACCCAGGATTTGAACATAACTGGTTTACATTTGACAATAAAGTTACGTTCACTATAAGTAGAGAAGGCATGGTCTTTACAGCGCCAAGCGATGCTACTGAAAGTGCCAAAGAAGACGCAGAATACTCTCAATGGTTGATCTGCGATAAAATAACCAAGGAACTATGGCTTAGGGTATTTCTAGGTCAATTCCCCGATATAGAAGACTAGGAGATGATTATGTCTTACTTTTTAGTTAGTGGGTACAAACCCATTGTTGGCCAAACAAAAGAAGTGTTTGTTGCTAGTAATAAAAACGCAGTTAGTGTATACTTAAATAAGAACGGCCCTGATGCTGGAGGATTTGTGCAATACACTGTAGAAGAAGTTTCTGAGATTCCTGAAACTCACTTGTTCCAATGCCCTCACTGTTCAGAAAAATTTCCACACCCAACCAAGGTAGTGGACCTAACCCAAAAATAAGTGAGTTATTGTTATAATTACCTAACACGGTAATCTGTTAAGTACTAAAGTTGCTCTAGGTTTTGTTTTTGACCTTTTTTGCTGTACCTAGAGTAGCTTTAGTATTTAACTCCTAACCCTAAAGGAGTATACATGCTCACAAGTATCTTAGGCAGTATCTTAGTAATACTGCTACCTAATATATCCGAGTTAAATCTGCAACCCGCAGCGCTGACAGCATGCAATGAAGCTGGTACTAATATTTATGAAGGCGCGCTAGTATTGCAGATCGCAGTTAATCGTAGTAAGAAGAATCAAACTACTTTAAATCATGAATTAACTTTACCCAACCAATTCAACCCTTATAAAGAATGCTCTACTTTATCTATAGATCATTTTAGAATCGCCATAGCAGCGCATAGCGATGCTTTAGAGGTTCCTTCAGTTATTAAAAACACAAAGATAACCTATTACGATTCCAGGGCTAGTCAAAGCACATATACCAATAAATGCCCCGGGTACACAGTAGGAGACAAGTGGGAGTATAACGGACTTATACCCGTATTCAGATCTGATGTAGACCATATATTCTTTATTCAAACAAAGAACCAGCCTGGATGCCCTCCTAAGGACTATACCCCTCCACGTAAGTATTTAGCTATTAAACAATCTAAAGAACTGCGCAGGAATATCACAACTACTAATGCGAAACATACAAAACATAAAAGAGTTAGCAGCACCACTAGCCCAGCTAGCATTAACTAACTCCAAAGTTATAAGCTATAACAATATTATTGAGCACACTACAGAACCTATCATAACCTCTATTATACACCACTTTAATTATTACCTAGAAAGGCACCTTAGAACTAATCCTCTAGGCCTTAGGGTGTGTAAATCTAGCACAGAAGTACTGTATCCTTATTCTATTAGCTTTTCCAGGGGGGAAAGGCTTGTAGGCACTCAGTATAGCTATTTAGAATATGATTTAAAGCTAGATATAGTGTTTAACAACATAGTGCCCAGCCCACATCCTCTGCACTTAATAGAGAACATTAAGATAAACACTTTTTACGGAGATACAAGTAACCCTGTAAGAGAGCAATCCTTAGAAGTAGTAGTAGATACTACTCTTAGCAGTTACATAGAAGTAAACAACTACGCTGAGCCTTTGTTGCAACAAGCTAGTATAGATACTCAAAAAGCCCCTAGAATAGCTATATACATTCAACCGCACACTTTATTAGATATTAGGCATAAACAAGCAAAGCAAGATAAAGAATACGCTCAGTTATTAGTACTTGACTGCATAGCAAACCTATGTAATACCTCTTTAGCAGATTTAATAACTTGCTTAGAAGTAAATCAAGAGCACTTTCTAAACATAGATATATATCAACCTAAACTAGCCAAGGAGCATTTGCTAAGCATATGTCAGAACAAGAACTAGCCTTTTTAAACTTACGTAGTTTGCAGTTATTAGAAGAAATAGCATTACCTATACTAAAACAAGATCCAGTATTAGGTGACGAAGTTGTAGAGATTTTAAGAAACCTAGGTAAACGCTATGAGTACCAAGCTAAAGAATATCTTAGCCAGCAAGAAAGTTAAAATTAAGCTAGACAAGTCTTACCAAGACTGGGTTAGTATAGCCACGCACATAGCCATGCAGCTAAGTGCATATAACTTCACCGACGAAGAATCTAAAATATTAAATACATGTATATTAGAAAAGCCCGTGTATTACACAAGCGTAAAATCAATCAGAAATTATTATAAAAGATTATTTAATAACTAATTGACATATAAATAATATAATGGTACACTAATGACCATACAAAAGTTATTTTTTAGCTATTAAACATAAGGAAAATTATGGACAAGCTTACCCAAACGTTAGAGCAAGTTAAAAATAGAGTACCACAGGTTAAATCCAAGGGCGAAGAAGCTACTAAACAAGCCATGGTATTGCCTATACTAGATTCACTAGGTTACGATATCTGGAATCCATCCGAAGTATGCCCTGAATACGAAGCAGACACAGTTACTAAAAAGCTAGGGCAAAAAGAAAAAGTAGACTTTGCCATTCTTAACAATGGAGCAGCTAGAATATTCATTGAAGTAAAAGCTCTAGAGATTAATCTAGACGGCCACGAAGGTCAGCTTGCTAGATACTTTAACGCAGTGCCAGTAGCCAGGCTTGGAGTGCTTACAAATGGTTTAGAGTGGAGATTCTTCACTGATACCAAAGAAGTTAACATTATGGACTCTAAGCCCTTTTTACGAGTATCCATAGATAATCTAAGCGAAGCCCACGAAGTGCTAAGCAAGTTTCACAAACAAGTATTCTCAGCAGAAACTGTAAGAGACTTTGCTACTGAATCTTTATACACAGATAGAATAGCTAGCTTTTTAAGATCAGAACTAGATTTAAGAGATAGAGATCCATCAGAATACTTCATACGCTGGGTTTTAAAATCTGAGAACATGTACGAAGGCATAGTTAATAGCTCTACCTTAGAACGCTTTAAATCTTTAACCAAGCGCGCTGTAACACAAGTAGTTAGAGAAATAGTAAGAAGAAGCTTAGCTTTGCTTGACACAGCCGTATCTGAGCCTGAAGCCCCTACTCCACAGCCTGTAGCTCAACAGCTAAGCTTAGCCTTGCCTGAAGAAGATAAGTCAGCAAAAATACAAACCACTCAACAAGAAATGCGCGTATACGGTGCTATGCAAGGCATGTTTAATTCCTTAGGCTATCCAAATAGAGTTATATACGACAGCTCAACTAAAAAAGAACTTCCACTAGTATTAGCCTATAAAGATTGCCAAACCTACTTTATGGTATACGTAAACAAACCACAGAACTGGGTATTCAGAGTTAACGTAGAAGCTAAAACGCCCTGGATTTGCTTTAACATTCCCGACGAGTTGCAACTTGGGAATTTAATTAAACTAAACAACCTAACCAAGCTAGACTCAATTACTATAGCACCAAATAGAGTAGCCCTACCCGAATTAGATGTATTAAT
>JACCDP010106809.1_pt1 | contig 16472 bp, 12 predicted proteins | sample 7445841 | NCBI WGS metagenome assembly JACCDP01 (sample SAMN15323441, study PRJNA562643) | freshwater metagenome | isolation source: river surface water | place: USA:Blue River Watershed | collected 2017-08-17 | reverse complement strand
GTGCCTTTCATGAACAGCACCACAGGGTGAGTCGTCACCGTTTCCTTGATCCACGCTTGTACATCGCTCATAGCCGAAATTCCCTTATGCTCGAAACAAATGAGCCGCCATTATAGGGGTTTGCCGGGGTGGTTGCCTTCAAGCACCGCGCCGCTAACGCGCTCGATACCCGCCAGGTCCTTCCAGCTCTGAACCTGCTGCCAGCCGGACTTTTGCAGCAGGGCTCGGACGGCGGCGGATTGATCATAGCCGTGTTCCAGCAATAGCCAGCCCCCGGGCTTGAGGTGCCGCACCGCACCATCAACGATGGTGCTGATATGCATCATGCCATTCGCCTCATCCGTTAGCGCCGCACGTGGCTCGAAGCGGAGATCGCCTTGCATCAGGTGGGGATCGCTGGCAGCGATATACGGCGGATTACTGATAACCAGATCGAACTTGCCCTCGATCTGTTCAAACCAGTTGCTCTGCACGAATTGCAGCGCCACCGCATGAGCCGCTGCGTTTCGACGCGCCAGCGACAGCGCGTCCGGGCTGATATCGCTGGCCGTCACTTGCGCATCACGCCGAGCGTGCGCCAGCGATACGGCAATCGCGCCCGAGCCTGTGCCGAGGTCGAGGATGCTGCCGCCTTTGGGCAGTTTTGCCATGCCGAGTTCTACCAGTAACTCGGTTTCATGGCGCGGGATCAGTACATCGGGCGTGATCTCGAAACGCAAACCATGAAACTCGCGCTCGCCAGTCAGGTAGGCAATCGGCTCGCCCTGCATGCGCCGCATGAACAAGGCGCTGACGTCGGTGACTTGCTGCGGCGAGAGTTCGTCTTTGCTGCGAATCACCAACTGAACCCGGGTACATTTCAGCGCGTGTGCCAGCAATACCTGCGCCTCGAGCGGATCGATCAGTGACAGCTTGAGCAGCGCCTCGATATTCATGCGCGAGATTGTCGAGACATTGCGATCAGTGCCGACAGCACAGCAAACACGATAAACCAGAGTAATGCCCAACTCGGAATCGAAAGTCCTAGGATTGGCTCATACTCGGTGGTACACAGCCCATCCGCTTGGAATAGCGACGGGAACCAGCGCGCGGTGAGTATCTCGTTGAGCGATGTCTCCAAGGGATCGATGCCGCAAGAGACACTAGGATGCGCCTTCACCCACAGATGCCTGATCGCCACGCCAGCACCGCACAGCCCCGCAACGCTGGTCAAGGCTGCGCCGATACGTACGAGTCGCGCGGGCAGCGCTACTGTGACTAGCGCTAGTAATGCCACGGCAGCAAAAGCATAGCGCTGCAAAATACACAGCGGACAGGGCAGCATCTCCAGCTGCAGCTGCAAGTACAGTCCCACCGCGAGCATGCAGGTACAGGCCAGCGCGATCAACAGCAGCAGTGGTTTGCTCAGTTGGTTAATCTTCATTGCACGGCATCCGACAGCGCGGCGAGTTGATCAGCCTGATGCTCTGAGCTGAGCGCCGACATCAACTCATCCAGGTCGCCATCCATGATGTAATCGAGTTTGTACAGCGTCAAATTGATTCTGTGGTCAGTCAATCGACCCTGCGGAAAATTATAGGTGCGAATGCGCTCACTGCGGTCACCGGAGCCTACCAGCGATTTACGTGTCGCTGCTTCCTTGGTTTGCTGCTCACGCAACTGAACATCTCTGATGCGGGCGGCGAGTACTTTCATCGCCTGCGCTTTGTTTTTATGCTGGCTGCGATCGTCCTGGCATTCCACTACGATACCGCTTGGCAGGTGAGTGATACGCACGGCAGAATCGGTCTTGTTGATATGCTGACCACCCGCGCCCGAGGCGCGGAAGGTATCAATGCGCAAGTCGGCCGGATTGATGTGCACATCGGCAATCTCGTCAGCTTCCGGCATCACGGCTACCGTGCACGCAGAAGTATGGATACGTCCCTGTGATTCAGTCGCCGGTACCCGTTGTACACGATGGCCGCCGGATTCGAATTTCAGTCGGGCATATGCGCCCTGGCCAATAATGCGAACGATCGCCTCTTTATAGCCGCCCAGCTCAGACGGCGAGGCTGATACCATTTCCACTTGCCAGCGCTGCCGTTCTGCATAGCGGGTATACATGCGTAGCAGATCACCCGCGAACAAGGCGGACTCGTCACCACCGGTACCCGCACGAATTTCGAGAAAAATATTTCGCTCGTCATCCGGGTCTTTCGGCAGCATCATTTTTTGCAGATCAAGTGCCAGCGCCTCGGTGCGTAACTGTGCAGCTTCGAGTTCCTCCTGCGCGAACACTTTCATTTCCGCATCGCCCATCATGTCCTGAGCGGCGCGTATGTCTTCTTGCGCCTGCAGCCACTGCGCATGGACGGCCACCAGCGGCTCAAGCTCGGCATGCTCGCGAGTCAGCTTGCGATACTGATCCATGTCAGCGGTGGCATTTTCTTGCGCCAGCAGCGCATTGACTTCTTCAAGCCGATCGCTGAGCTGCTCAAGCTTGGCTAATAATGAAGGCTTCATTGGGGGCTGCGATACTTAAAGGAGGTGGTGCGGTCGTGCGTGACCGCGAGCGTCAACGGCAGACTTGCCCGCTAGCGCTTGGTGCGGAACAGCTGTGGCAGTAGTTGCGCGAGTCGGGCGCGACCATCAGGGTCGGCGCTATGCAGTGCCTGCTGCGGACCATGCAGGAATTTCGCGGTCAAGCCTTTCGACAGTGCTTCCAGCACAGTGTCGATATCCTCACCTTTGGCGATCAGCTTGCGCGCGCGCTCAAGTTCGGCGCGACGCATTTGCTCGCCGCTTTCCTGCAGATCTTGAATAATGGGGACAATCGTGCGACTACCTAGCCAGTGCATGAAGGCCTGAACACGGGTCTCGATAATGGCCTCGGCCTGCGCAACTGCGGATTGCCGGTTCTCGACACCGATTTGTACGGCGGCACCCAAGTCATCAACGGTGTACAGGAAGACATCATTCAAGCGAGCGACCTCGGACTCGATATCTCTCGGCACGGCCAGATCCACCATGAAGATTGGCTTGCGGCGGCGCGCCTTGATCGCGCGCTCGACCATGCCCAGCCCGATGATCGGTAATGATGAGGCGGTACACGAGACCACCACGTCAAAGCGCGACAGTTGCTCGGGCAATTCGCCCAGCCGCATAGCCTGACCACCGAAGCGGTGCGCCAGTATTTCTGCGCGCTCCATGGTGCGATTCGCGACAGTGATGCTTTTCGGGTGCTGGGCAGCGAAGTGAGTGATGCACAAATCAATCATCTCACCGGCGCCAATGAACAGCGCATGCTGCTGCGAGGGATCATCAAAGATGCGTTGTGACAGGCGAACCGCGGCGGCGGCCATCGATACGCTATGGGCACCGATCTCGGTGGTTGAGCGCACTTCCTTCGCCACGGCAAAGGTGCGCTGGAACATTTGATGAAGGTAGGTACCGAGACCACCTGCTGCTTCGGCCTGACGCACAGCGTCTTTCATCTGACCGAGAATCTGCGGCTCGCCCAGTACCATCGAATCCAGTCCCGAGGCTACCCTGAACGCATGGCGCACCGCGCCATCCTGCGGCAATGCATACAAGTAAGGACGTAGCTCGGCGTAGGGCAGCTTATGAAAATCGGCGACGAAATGGGCGGTCTGATCAATGATTGCTTCGATATCGCCATCATTCGCGCTGGCACCGTAGATCTCGGTGCGGTTGCAGGTCGATAGGATCGCGCTTTCGAAGGGCTGCTGGTTGACGTTGCCGAACCAAGCACAAGCCGAGGCAACCGCCTGACCCAGTTGGTCGGCGGGAAAGGCCACTTTCTCGCGGAGCGAGACGGGAGCCGTGGTGTGGTTGAGCCCAACGGCGAGCAGTTGCATGCTTGGGAATCCCAAGGGAACGTCGTTCCCGATTATACCCCCGGAGTAACGGGGTTCTGCTCAGGAACTTCGAGCCCCTCGAGCTGGTAGCCGTAACTGTAGACCGGCGCCAGTCGATAGCCGTTTTCGGGACGCAGCGCGAGCTTGTTGCGCACCCTGGAGATATGGGTGTCCAGGCTGCGGGAATTCAGCTCGGCCGCCTTTGGCCATACTGCCTCATGAATCGTGGCGCGCGAGAGTGGCCTGCCAAGATTGCGAAACAACAACAGGGCGAGCTTGCCCTCCTTCTGCGTAAGCGTAACCGGGTTGCCATTGCGCCAAGCCAGGCCGCGCTGGGGTTCGAAGGTGTAACTGCCGAATTGCAGCGTTGGCGTCTGCCGCTTATCCGGCGCGACGCGTCCGATCAGCACGCTCACCCGAAATAGCAGCTCGCCTCGGCGCAAGGGTTTGACCAGATAATCGTCGCGTCCCGGCACCAGCAACTCGGCGAGGGTGCTCGGCAGGCTGTTGCCAATTACTAGCAGGATAGGCAGGGTGGGCCAGCGTCGGCTGAGTTCGCTGAGGTGTTGCTGGGCCTCGATCGGCCCATGCCAGTGGTGGATCAACAGGTCGATCTCATCGCCTGGCCCGCCCGTCAACAGTGGCTCGATCTGTGTCAGTGGTGTGCAGCTGGACCCTGCGGCACGCAGCGTTTCGACGATCAGCGTACGCTGCTGTGGGGCACTGTCGAGAACGGCAATTCGCATGAATAAGTAGAGAGAAAATTTGTGTACGTCGATCGAACACGTCGATGACTTTTAAAATCAGGATGTTGACCGTCAGTAGTATTGAATGTCAACTTGTTGATGCGTGGCCTACCGCAACGCTATCTGCATCGCCGACATACCTTTTGGCGTGTCAGAACCGCAAATCAGCGCCCCGGTGTACATGCCATTGCTATGCTTGCGCGCGCAAGTGTGATCGGTGGTCCGGTCACGATCTTCAATAGCGCCGGATTCCGGAGTGGTGATGCCCCCGTCTTCAAGCATCGATATACAACTGCTTGCCAGCTTTTACGAAGGCATTTCCAAACCGCAGCGTTTCGCTCAAGGTTTGCAGCGCATGGCTGAGCAGCTGCAGTGTGAGCGCGTTTCCCTCCATATCTGGGATCGGCGAGGAGACTGGAGCTGTGGCAGCGAGGCGATCCGTCGCGATGGCGATTGGATCTTGAGTAGCAATGATGACGCGCTACCTGACCCTGCACTGCGGGCACTGATCAGCAAATTCGAGCCGGGCAGTTGGAAGCTGCTCGAGCAACTGCATCGCAGCACACCCGGTAGCGGCGTGGCTTCGCGCGGCGATAGCAATGTATTGCTCTGCAAACGAATCATGCTGCTGCGGGCAGAAGCCGTGCTGACCTTGCAGCGTCGCGGACGGGCTTGGAAAACAGCACAGATCGAACAGGCGCGCGATGCTTTTCGTGCCATGCTGCCCGCGCTCGAACCTATCGCGCAGCACAAGCAACTCGCACAGCAGGCGAGCCGTTTCTCAGCGATGCTCGATAGCCTGCGTATACCGATGGCGCTGATTGATACCTCACAGCGCATACTGGCAGCGAATGCAACTGCGCGGCAGATGTTTGATTTATCGGCCAGATCATCGTCCGGCAAAATCGTGGTTACCTTGCCTAGTGCGTCCCCCACACAGTTTGCGCAATTAATCAGAGGCGCTTGCGGCACGCCAGCCGTCGGCGGAGTGCTCCCGCTGCAGGTCAGCACCGCCTCGACGGGCGCGTATGCGCTGGTGTTGCCCTTGCCCTTACGAACGCAGCCACGCGCACAGCAAAAACCAGCTGCACTGGTGTTAGTACAAGGGCTGACGCTATCGAATGTACATGCATACCATTTGCTGAATCATTTATACCGACTAACGCCAGCGGAGGCGCGTCTTGCTGTGTTGATTCTCGACGGACAGTCACCCAGTCGAGTAGCGTCAGCGTTGCAGCTTAGCGTGACGACCGTACGCACACAGTTATCCGCCGTACTCAAGAAGACCGGCGCGCAGCGGCAGTCCGACCTGGTGCGGCGGTTAGCACCGTTAATGCTGCTTGAAAAGCATCTGGCTGCATCCTGATGCGCTATACGATGGCACCATCCCGCGGCGTAATGCTCATTTTCTCCTAAATGTTGTTCTGATCGTACTAGTACATCGCCTTCCTTCAAATGACGGATGTGAGCTTCGATTCGACTCGATAGGCTCTCGTCAGTGCTAATGCCGTTGATGCAAAACGGCCTTGTATCTCAGCGCGAGAATCACTATCCAAAGTCAACCGGAGAATACGATGACCAGTAATTTCACTGTTTCCACCAACCTCAGCGATTACGCACCCGGTGCAACTGCGATGATTACCGCCAGCGGCTTTTATGCTGGCAGCACGATCATATTTAATGTGCAGCATGTGGAGGGGGTTGGCATCGACGGCCTCTATGGAACAGCAGACGACGATGTTGTCAGCCTTGGTGGAGATGGGCATGAGCCATGGTATGTCGTCGATGGTGGCGTGGGCGATTTGGATGGTCTGCAGAACGGCACGGTCGTCACATCTTGGTACGTGAATCCAGATGATTCTCTTGGTGCACGTTTTCTTTTAACAGCATTGTCTAGTGATGGCGGGTTGGCGACTGAAACATTTACGGATAGTTTGCCGCCGCCGATTCCGGTTTTTATCAATGGTGCCATCATCCAGGGCAACACAAGTAGTGTATCTGCGCTCAACATATTCTTGACTTTAAGAGCTGATCAATATGAGGTGGGCTACAACACGAGGGCACGCCCGGTGCAGTTCGACGAGGATTCAACTTATAACCTTAACAAATCGATTCCACTCCAATCGATTCCGAGAGAAACCATTGGGGGTCTCGATTACCACGTCTTCAGTTTGAAGCTGAACGAGGACCCCTCATCACCTGAGATTTCTCTGGGGAGTCTGAAGATTTTTAGCTCGACGAGTCCTCTCTTGACATCTATGGATATAAACACTGGCGAATTTCCAGCTGGTACAGCAACGCTGCTGTACGATTTGTACTCTGCTGACGACCAAAGGTTAACTCTATTTGACTGGAATTCAGATCCGAGTGCGGGTGACTACGAGATCCTGATTCCGGGCGTAGTGGGGTCTCCGCAAAACACCTACATATATCTTTATTGTGAATTTGGTACAGGGCCTCGTAATGGTTCGCCATCAGACGGCGGCGCCGAGCAATGGTTTTTGCGGCCCATGGCTTCGCCATCGATAGCGGTGGATAAAGCTTTCGTCAACGTAACTGGCGGTAATAACAACGGTCAGGCAGATGCCGTCGGTGACGTGCTGAACTATAAGATAACTGTTACTAATACAGGCAACGTAAACCTGACCGGTGTCTCGGTCGTCGATCCGCTCACTGGCTTAAATCAGTCGGGGGTAATTCTTTTTCCTGGCGAGAGCAGGACTTACACCACCATTTACACGATCAGTCAAGCCGACCTCGATAACAAGGGCGGTGGCGACGGTGATATCGACAATACAGCGACTGCTGACAGCGACCAGACCGGACCAGTAAGCGACTCGGTAGAAGTAAAGCTCGCATCTAACCCGTCAATGACGATCGATAAGCAAGCGACGCTCGCTGATGGCGGTACTAAAGCCGATGCAGCGGGCGACATAATCAACTACGCCATCATTGTCCGTAACAACGGTGATGTAGGCCTGACGGATGTAAAGGTGACAGATCCGATGCTATCGGCGTCACCGTTACTGCGCTTCTCAGGCGACACTGATTCCGATAATGTGCTCGACTTGACTGAGACCTGGACCTACAGAGCAAGTTACATAGTGACGCAAGCTGACCTCGACGATAAGGGCGGTGGCAACGGCTATCTCGACAATACAGCGATCGCCGATAGTCAGCAGACGGAAGAGGTAAGCGACACGGCGCAAGTATCGCTGGTCTATACCCCGATGATAGAGATCGATAAGAGCTTCATCAGCGTGACGGGCGGCGATGACAATGGATTGGCCGACCATGCTGGCGATGTACTGAACTACGAAGTGGTGGTGACGAACACTGGCAATGTGACGCTGACAGGCGTTTCAGTAGTTGATCCTCTGACGGGACAAAACATCAGCAATGTGACGTTGGCAGTAGGCGAGAGTAAGACCTACAACACTAGCTATACGCTCACGCAAGCTGACCTGGACGACAAGGGTGGTGGTAACGGCTATCTCGACAATACAGCGATCGCCGACAGCCAGCAGACGGAAGAGGTGAGTGACTCGGCTCAAGTGCTGCTGGCCTACAATCCGATGATGGAGATAGACAAAGTCTTTGTAAATGTTACGGGTGGAAGTGATGATCAGGCCAATGCGGCGGGTGACTTGATCAACTACGCTATCACCATCCGTAATGCGGGCAATATCACGCTGACCGGCATCAGGGTTGTTGATGAGCACACAGGGCTCAGCGATTCAATCAACAGACTTGCACCCGAAGAGAGTAAGACCTACAGCACTAGCTATACGCTCACGCAAGCCGATCTCGACAATCGGGGCGGTGGCGACCGCGACATCGATAACGTCGCTACTGCTTTCAGTGAGCAGGCGCAAACCGTGAGCGACTCGGTCGAAGTGCCGCTAGTGATCAGCCCGTCAATTAGCATCGATAAGCTCACTGTCGTCGGAGCGAATGCGGGCGACAACCTCACTGGCATACAAGCCGGGGAAACTGTTCTCTGGCGCTACATCGTCACTAACACCGGAAATACTACGCTATCGAATATTTATGTTTCCGATGACAACGGGTCACCCGATAACTCAGCGAATGACTTCACGCTGACCTACCAGTCTGGATACCAGTCGGGTGATGACGGGGATGGTGTGCTGGATGTGGGTGAGACATGGATTTTCGAAAAGACGACGATGGCGATTGCTGGACGTTACGAGAATACGGGTGTCGCGTATGGCACGTCTGGCGATTCAACGGTGGATGATTCAGATACTAGTTCGTACACGGCTATCCCGCCGGCCGGACTCATCGCACCAACGGGTACCACGGTACAGCAATATGCGTTCGGCACTGCGTCGACTTTCCAAGCGTACTACGCATCTCAGGGCGGCGATATTCAGTACAGCGTCAAAAGCGGGAAGATTAACCAGACCAACCCCGGCGTATTTTTTTATTACACCGGCGGTAACGGTGGTATTCAGGATGGCGACGCAGACGGGAAAGTTGAAAAAATCACCGTGTTGATTGACCAGACCGTCACCAGTTCGAACAACACGCTGACCAGCTCATTCAAGCCCCTCAATTACGCAAACATCCAGTTGTACAAAGTGATCGATAGCGGTATCTCCGGCCAAGCCGATGGCATTGTCAATGCCTACGACACCTTTCAGAGCGTGCAGATACGCGCCTCCAATGTGACGGTCAGTGCAAATGGCGACGTAACAGTCAACTTCATGCCGGATGCGGAGGGCACGATGTACGTGCTATCAGTGAAATACGAGACCTCAGCTGTGGTGGGCAATGCCGTCGGTACTCAGCCTGCCTTGTGGCCGACCATCAACTATGACTTCGACACGTGGGTCAACGGTACCTTCTCGCAGACTGACGAGGGAGGTATCAACCTTGCACCCAAAGCAGTCAGCAAGTTGATGCTTGATGGTGCGGCCGGTGATGGTGCGCGCGCGATTAATGCTTCGCAGATCAAGGCAGCATTTGGCGAGGCACTGGCCTACTGGTCCGGGCAGGGCTTCGATGTGTCTTCGCTCAAAGCCAGCTCTGTCGAGATTGCGAACCTCGGCAAGATGGGTGATCAGTGGCTCCTCGGCATCACGCAGGATGGCCACATCACGATCGACGATGACGCTGCTGGCCATGGATGGTCGATCGGTCTTGGCGGTGTCTCACCTCATAAGGTCGATCTGCTTTCTGTGCTGCTGCATGAAGTCGGTCATGTGATTGGGCAGGGTGACGACAACATGGGCGCTTGGCTGGCTGTTGGCGAACGCGTGCTACCTACGGTGCAAGCAGACGAGCCGGTATGGCCTTTGCCTGCTTCCGCCCTCGGCATCATTGGCACGGCAAACGCGCTCATCGAGGCACACTTCGGCTGAACAACTGCCATTGCGATGAAGCCGGTATGACGGGGGCCTGAGCGGCCTCCGTTTTTTATCCAACGGCGGCGACCCGTTTGCCGGCATTTTTATTCTTGGCGATGCGTGCCCCATCTACTACGAACGATTGCCGCTATGCATGACGGTGTTGCCCGAGGGCGCTGCGCATTCCTGCACTCGCCACCCATCGCGGCCGAACTTTCGGCATGAACGTTGTGCGCTACCCACATTCAGCAGCGTTCAACGAATTGGCATGCGCTTGCAGCCATCTCCGGCAGTTAATTATTATTTTAAAAATTTCCCTGGGCACGTTCTGATTTGTTATTGCCCATTCAACTAAGGAGAATACTGATGTCCCAGAACCTCGCCAGTCAGACCCCCTCAACTAATGGCGCTGCATCGGCCGACAACCAGGCTGTGCAGATTGCGCTGCGACTACGCGCCAGCGAACGTTCCGATCGCGCAATCGTATGCAATGTCAGTGCGGTGCAGGCAGGCTCGGGGATCGTGCTGATCGACTTCGGCTTTATCGAGCAACAGGCGATTGAGGAGGTGACCCGCGCGCGCCGTGCCGGCCTGCAGAACTCGGACAGCATTGATGGAAGACTCGAATGTCGCATCGCCATGGGACTTGGCGACATTGCCCAACTTGCGCGCCAGTTACAGCAGGTACTGACGGCCGCTAGCCAGCAGCATGCGCTGGCACGCGATGAGATGAGCACCGCGATGGCCCCTGGACCAGACGCCAGCCTGCAGTAAGCCGGCCTCTCTCTGACTGACCCGCCGGCGACAGGCCCTCATGGCTGAAGTGTCTTAACGCGTATTGAATGACGAATTTCTTTTATACGATGTTTGCCGGCGGGTCCGGCACGCGCATCGCTCCCGAATTAAGTGCAGTGATCAAAGCCAGTCGCTCGGCAGTGTCCTCGGCAGCCGTCTTCAGTCTGTTTTTGAATCTGTTGATGTTGGTGCCTTCGCTTTACATGTTGCAAGTGTACGACCGGGTGCTGTCTACCGGCAGCGTGCCGACGCTGCTGATGCTGACCCTGATCACGGTGTTTCTGTTTGTGCTTTTCGGTGGTATCGAGTGGCTGCGATCACAAGTAATGATCGTCGCCAGTGCGCGCTTTGATGCGATGCTGGGCCCAGTCGTACATGACGCGATCTTCAGGTGCGCTCTAGCTTCCGGGGGGAGAGTCGCAAGCGCTCAACCACTGGAAGACATGGATCGGGTGCGTCAGTTCATCACCGGGCCAGGCCTGTTTGCATTACTCGACTCGCCGTGGGTACCTGTGTATGTCGCCTTGATGTTCGTGTTTCATCCGTGGATGGGCTTAGCCGCTATCGTGTCAATCATAGTGCTGGCTGCGCTGACCGCATGGACCGAACTCGCTACTAATCAGCTACTGCAGGAGGCAAATCGCGCGAGCATTACAGCCAATACGCAGACTGCATCTCACTTGCGTAACAGTGAGGCAATTACAGCCATGGGCATGCTCCCGCGTTTGCGTGAGCGTTGGGTACGGGAGCGGGGTAATGCAATGTATGCGCAGCATCACGCGAGCACGCGCGCAGGCCTGATCGCAGCACTATCCAAAACCTACCGCTTGACCTCGCAGTCGCTAATCCTTGGTCTCGGTGCGTATCTGGCGATACGACGAGAGATATCGCCCGGTGTAGTGATCGCTGGTTCAATTCTGCTCGGGCGTGCCTTATCGCCGATCGACCAATTGATTGGATCGTGGCGCACCCTGGTTGGGGCGCGCGCTTGCTATGCGCGATTGTCCGACTTGTTGCTGACCTACCCGGCACCAGCAGATGTCATGCCGCTACCCGAGATTCGCGGCGAGTATCGCCTGGACAAATTGACCGTATTGCCACCGGGCGCGTCCATGCCGGTCATTCGTGAGTTGAGCCTGCATATCGTCGCCGGCTCGCAGCTCGGCGTGATTGGGCCCAGTGCAGCCGGAAAGTCCACGCTGCTTCGATCGCTTCTTGCATTACATAAGTCAGCGGCGGGCAGTCTTCAGCTTGATGGCGCCGAGATTGGGCAATACGCGCGTGATGCGCTTGGCCGCGCGATTGGTTATCTGCCGCAGGATGTTGAACTGCTTGACGGGACGATTGCGGAAAACATTGCCCGTTTTGGTGAGATTGATGCCGAAGCGGTGGTCAAGGCTGCGCGCCGGGCTGGGACGCACGAGATGATTGTAGCCTTGCCCCAGGGTTATGAGACACGCTTGCAGGGAAATTTCACGCTGTCGGCCGGGCAGCGGCAGCGCGTCGCGTTAGCGCGTGCGCTGTACGGGGATCCGGCGGTGGTGATTCTCGATGAGCCGAACTCCAATCTCGATGAAGCGGGTAACGCTGCACTCCAAACTGCTTTGCAGGCGCTACGCGAAGTGGGTAGCACAGTCATTCTTGTCACCCATCAGGGCAGCATACTTGGACTGATGGATTCAGTAGTATTGCTGCTCGAAGGTCGAGTAGCGCTGCACGGCAAGCCAGATGAGGTGGCGAGTGCATTGCAGCAGCGTCGTCAGGCGGTACGCGCTGCGGCAGCTGAAGCGAGAACGAAGGTCGCAGCATGAATACGGAAGAAAAAATTCCTACGTCAAGCGCCGACCAGCACGATGCTGCAATGGCGGCATTGGATCCCGCGATCGAGCGCCGTGAAAAGCATGTTCGAGTTGCAGGCCTAAGTGCAGTGATAATCCTATTTGTCGGACTAGGGCTGTGGTCTGTGTATGCGCCGCTGGAGAGTGCTGCGGTCGGCCCCGGCGTAGTGGTACTCGAGAACTACCGAATGGCAGTAGACCACCTTGAGGGCGGTATCGTGCAAGAGGTTCGTGCGCGTGAAGGTCAGCGAGTTACCAAAGGCGAGGTTTTGCTGACCTTGCAGGACGTGCAAGCACGCGCGCAGTTGGAGCAGGTGAAAGGCCAATGGATAGTGGCATCAGCGCGTGAGGCCCGGCTGCTGGCGCAACGACACAGATTGTCACGGGTCGTGTTCTCACCTGATTTACTGGCCCATGCAGAAGATGCACGGGTAGCCGATGCGATGCGGGTGCAGGAAGAAACCTATCGCGTGCGGCAGCGTGCATTGCAAAGTGAAGTCACGCTCTATGAGCGACAGATCGCTCAGCTACGCGAGAAGGTGCAGGGGCTGAAGGAGCAGCGCGCAATGCGCGAGCAACTTGTTGGCTCTTTCGAGAAAGAGCGTGCTGATTTCGAGGCGCTAGCCAAGGAGGGCTATGCCGAGCGTCAGAAGGTGCGAGAGATGGAACGCAATCTCGCGCTGAATGATGGACAGCGTAGCTCGCTATCGACTGATATTGCAGCAACCGAGGTAGAGATTAGTGCGACCGAGGTAAAGATCCTGCAGGCGCGGCAGAATTTCGAGCGCGAAGTTGCGAAGGAGTTTGCTGAGGTACAAACGGAGCTGTTCGCGTTGCAGGAGAAAAAACGTGCACTCGAAGATACATTGAAACGTACTGTCTTGGTGGCGCCGCAGGAGGGCGTTGTGCACGCGCTCTCCGTACATGCGCCGGGTGAAGTGTTGAAGCCGGGTGCGCACATACTCGATATTGTTCCTGGCAATGAAAAATTGATCGTCGAAGCAAAGCTATCGCCGCAGGATATCGACCAGGTGCAGATCGGGCAAATAGCTGAGGTGCGATTCACAGCGTTCAAGCAGCGGGATATGCCGAAAATTGAGGGGCAGCTTGCGACTTTGTCCGCAGATCGCATGATCGAGGAGTCGGGCGGGATACAGCAGCCATACTACCTCGGGCGTATCGAAATTACGGCTGCGGGTTTGCGGCAACTCGCCGAGCGAAAGCTGCAATTGCTTGCTGGCATGCCGGCGGATGTGCTGGTGAAGACTGGTGAGCGTACTTTCTGGCGCTACCTGACTGCACCACTGACCGATATGGTCGGACGTTCGATGAAAGAGGACTGAGATGGGCTCAGGCTTTCGTCGCTGGCCTCTCACGCTACTGTTTTTTACGTCGCTGAATACTGCTAGCGCATCAGCGGAAGATTTACTGAGTCTTTACCGAGCAGCACTGACAGCGAATCCGACTTTACGGGCGAATGAGTTAGGTATTGATCGCGCACGTGCAGATGCAGATATCGCGCGTAGCCGCCTTTACCCACAAGTGAATGTGCAGACGTCAGCCTCATTGAATGATTACCGAGACGTACTGACTACATCGCGCTTCAATGGTAACCGGACGATTTTATCTGCTCGGCAGGCGTTAATAGATTTGCCCTCGTTGTACCGACTTAGGGGCGCGCGTGCGGCGATCAGCAAAGCCGATAAAGAAACCGAGCAGGCGCGCGCAGAGTTGTTCGGTCAACTTGTCGAGCAGTATCTCAATGCGCTGCAGGCCGAGGATGAGCTGGCACAGTTACGTTCAGAGGTTCACGTAGCGGAACGGCAGGTAGAGCGTTTACGCGCGATGCGAGAACGTGAAATGACCAAGGTGACCGATCTTGCCGAGGCGCTTGCGTGGGAACGACAATTAGCGACACGGACCATCGAGGCGCAAAACAAATCGGTTGCAGCACGGGTGCGCTTACGAGAGCTGACGGGCCGTGAGCCAGGCGAGTTGGCCACGCTACCACAGCAAAGTTTTCCGACTGTATCCGGCGATGAAGCCCAATGGGTACAAGCGGTACTGACGAGTAATTCATCGATCGCGTCCAAACAAGCAGCTGTCGAGATCGGTCGATATGCGATAGATACCGCACGTGCTGAACACTTTCCGCAGTTGTCGCTTGCCTTGCAGCGCAACCAATCGAATCAGGATATCGACAACTCGCCGCGTCGTGAATTCACGGTCGATAGCATTGCGGTCGAGCTGAGAATTCCACTGTATGAAGGTGGGCGAGTCACTGCATCAACAGCATCGGCGCAGGCGCAGTTACTGATCGCAAATGAGCAGTTGGAAGCTTCTCGGCGCCAGGTCGAGCGTGATACTCGCCTACTGTTTGCCGATGCGAACGCCGATCGCGCTCGCATTGATTCAACTGACGCTGAGGTTGATGCGCTGCTCCAAAATGTCAAGGCACAACAGCGTGGCTATGAGCTGGGGGTGGTTACCGTGATTCAGCTGCTGGATGCGCGGCGTCGTTTGCTGCGCTCGTGCGTCGATCAGGCGAAAGCGCGTTATGACTATTTGCGCAGCCTGATCGGTCTGAAATTACGTGTAGGGCTGACTGAAGAAGATGTGGCGGAGTTCAACCGTTGGCTGGCACCACGAGCCGCCTCTGGCTCACTCGCATATATGGTCGAATAGCTGGCCACTGAGGGAGTCTGGTGGCGTGGCTGTCCATTCGCCGCTTGCGATCACTTCGATGCCTGTACCTTTGGCCATGGGCTCTGGATGCAGCAGAATGCTCAGCACACGACGCTGACGTATACGACATTGATACTCGGTGGCGTACATCACCGAGCGGTACACTCGTCCGGCGTCATCTTTGGCGGGTTTGTTCAGATCGTGCAAGTCCCATACAAAGGCGGTATCGCCCATCTTGCGCGTGCGTAGGCTGTCGAAGTACAGGGTTGCCGTATCGGTTTGCGCATAACGTATCCAGACTTGGGCCAAGGCCGGCAGTGTGGTGAGCAGTAGCAAGAGGGTGACAATTCTTTTCATGGCGAATGCTTTCGGTGAGGTTTGCCCGCAGTGTGCCAGAGATCCATACGGCGACATCAGTTAGTTGGCATTGTATGATCGGCACTCTCTTCAGCTTTAGCAGAAGGCGTACTGTCAGCGCGCCCTGTTACCGAGATGTTCACCACCCGACTTCAACCGGCGCGTTGGCGCAGCGATGACCAGGGCCACTTGATTGCCCCCGAGTTTGGTGATTCCTATGCCAGTCGCAGTGGCGCCTGGGGACAGGCCGATCATGTGTTCATCGACGGTAGCGGGCTACCTGCGCGCTGGCATAAGCAAACCTGCGTGCGTCTGCTGGAGACAGGCTTTGGCTTGGGCGTCAATTTTCTCGCGACCTGGCACAGCCTGCGGTCCAGCCAGGGTATAGCGCGTTTGCATTATGTCTCGATCGAGAAGCATCCTTTCACGCAGCATGATCTCCGCTTCGCACTCGGCCATGCACTTAGTGATACCGATGAGCAGCAGCGGCCATTGCTACAAGCCTTGGCCGAACGTCTAATTGCACAGTGGCCGCCGATGATGGCGGGCTTTCATGTACTCGAACTGGATGAGCAAGTCACGCTAACGCTGGTATTCGCCGATATTGCGGAGGCGCTACCAGTGATTCGCGGACACTTCGATGTTTTTTTTCTGGACGGATTCGCGCCAGATCGCAACCCGCAGATGTGGTCGCCAACGGTACTTACATATTTGGCGACGTTGGCAGCACCCGCTGCGCAACTGTCTAGCTGGTGCGTTGCAGGTTCGGTTAGGCGTTCATTGGTTGATGCAGGTTTCATTGTTGAGAAGCGTGCGGGCTTT
>JACCDP011546775.1_pt1 | contig 16475 bp, 16 predicted proteins | sample 7445841 | NCBI WGS metagenome assembly JACCDP01 (sample SAMN15323441, study PRJNA562643) | freshwater metagenome | isolation source: river surface water | place: USA:Blue River Watershed | collected 2017-08-17 | reverse complement strand
ATGCCAGCGGCGCCTTGCCATGCCAGTCCGAGCCCCGCCACGCCGGCAACGCCATGCCGGGCCGGGCCATGCCGTGCGGGGCCGGGCCATGCCATGCCAGCGGCGCGATGCCTCTCCGGGCCGGGCCAGGCCTCGCCATTCCGTGCCATGCCAGCGGCGCCACGCCTTGCCACGTCGGGCCAGGCCGTGCCATGCCACGCCAGCGGCGCCACGCCACGCCTTGCCACGTCGCCCCCGCCGTGCCGGGCCATGCCAGCCATGCCAGTGGTCATCAGACGATCTCGAACAGGCCGAAGCCGAGGCCTGCGCTGTCCTTGGAGTCAGGTCGGCCCTCGCCAATGCCGACCTGAAGGCCAACTCTGGCGATCAGGTTGGTGACATCGCCGGCGCTCAACATGCCGGCGTCAAACCGAATCAGCAGATCAGCGCCCCAGTCCCGATACATCGGGCGGCTGCGCAGATCCACCACGCCGGTTTTGTTGCGCGTTGGGGTGACCCATTGTTCGGCAACCCCACTGGTGAGGCGAACCAATGGGGCGCCGTCCACGCGATCAAATCCATCGGCGATCACGGTGAACGCCAATTTCGCGTGCGTCATCTTGAACCCCACGGCACGGCACGCACTGATGGCGCCGTTCCTGAAGGCGGCAGCGTGGACGCCTTCCCAGCCTTCATCGCTGACGTGCTTCGCCGCTTCAAACAGCGCGTCAAAGTCCTTGGGGTCGCGGGCTCGCTTGGATCTGGCCGTGCTTCCGGCTTCCTGCGTCTCTTTCATGATCTGCATCGCCTTCTGGCTGAACCTGTTCACCACCAGAGGGGCGGTGCCGCGGATGCTGAGACGCAGTTTCTGAAAATTGGGCGCCGCAATGGCGATCACTTCCTTTGTCATGAGCTTGTAGTGAGGTGTTGAGGGAATGGCGCGCCACTGGCAGCAGCCACCCCAGAACCCTACACCGTGTTGCTAGCGATTGCAAGCAACTACGCGTAGGCTGTCGCTGACAGAACGTCGGCCGCATGACCGTCTACAGCCAAACACCTCTGAACATCCGGCTTTCAGCCAGTCAGCTCGACACGATCGACCGGATCCGCAGCCACACCCACGAGAGCCGCAGCTCTCTGATCCGGCGGCTGCTACAGGAAGCGCTGGACAGGTACGAAGGGCGGGTGGGCTGATGCCACTGCTGGAGCAGCTCCAGGCCCTGCCCGATGACTGGGCGCTGGTGGCCGTTGGCAACAACAAGCGGCCATACCAGGACGCCTGGCAAGACAACCCGCTCACCAAGGCGGAGGCAGCGGCCGAGATCAAGGCCGGCAGGGCCAAGGCCATCGGCGTGGCGTGCGGGCCGCTCTCCGGTGGCCTGCTGTTCGTAGACCATGACGGCATCTCGGCGTCTGAGGTGCTCGAGCGGATCGGTGCGCCGCTGAGCAGCCTGCCCGACACGGTGAAGGTCACCAGCGGGCGCGATGGCCGGCTGCAGCTGATCTATCGGGTGCCAGAGGAGTTCTGGCCCAGCCTTGCGGGAAGGCGGGTCATCAAGTCCGGCAAGCAGGACTCAGAAGGCAAGGCTGAGCAGCTGGAGCTCCGCTGGTCAGGCCATCAGTCCGTGGTGATCGGTGCCCACCCGACCACTTCCGGGTACCGCTGGATCAAAGGCGCATCGCCGGCAGAGGTGGCCATCGCCGAGGCGCCGTTCGCGCTGATTGAGCAGCTGCTGGTGGCGCCGAAGGCGGAGCCGGGGCCGTTGTTCACGCAGCAGCAACAGGGGCCGCAGCTGGGCCAGTCCGTGCCGCTGCTTGACTTCATCACCCGCGACTCCCGCGAGCTGGTCGAGTCCGGCGGCAACCCCGGCAGCTGGAACGATGACCAGTTGCGACTGGCCCTTGACCTCAAGGGAACTGAGGCGTGGATCCTGGCCCAGGGCCATCGGCCCGACATCACAGCCCGCGACGCCTTTGCCGACCACATCCAGGCCGCGCGAGGCAAGGCCAAGGACTTCGACGAGCGCAAGGCCTGGCACCGGTTTGATGGGGCCGAGAGTCGCAACCCTGGGCCCGGCACGCCGGAGGATCGGCTGCTGTCCCGGCTGAGCTATCACACGCGAGCCAAGGACCGGCCAGCCGAGCGGCGGGAGCGGGAACGGGAACGGGAGCGGCCCGAACGGCCAGAGCGAGTGCAGGCGGCCGCGGCCGTGCCGGAGCTGCAGCGGGTGCCGTTGTTCGACAAGCCGACCAAGCTCGAGGCCGGGGAGCTGCTGGCGATCCTGCGGCACCAGGCCCGTGATGGGGTGATCCGTTACAACCGCTTCAGCCAGCAGATCGAGATGCGCGGCGAGGTGCTCGAGGGGGCAGAGCGCTACTACCTGAAGCTGGCAGAGCAGGGCTACAAGGTCTCCAAGGATCTGGCCCTTGATTGCCTGATCCAGGTGGCGCATGAGAACCCATACGACCCCGTGCGGCTCTACCTCGAGCACGTGGCGGCCACCGTGCCACCGATCTACATCGATGGGTTGGCGACCGCCTACCTCAGGCCCGAGGACGCTTGCAAGGGCATGGCGCCAACCCTCTACGACCACATGCTCAAATGCACCCTCATCGGGGCCGTGCGGCGGGTGTTTGAACCCGGCTGCAAGCACGACAGCGCGTGCGTGCTCATGGGGGATCAGGGCGCCAGGAAGTCCAGCTTCTGGTCAGCGCTCGGGAAAGGGTTCTTCTCTGATGCTCTGCGGGACATCAGCAGCAAGGACGACCTCATGGTTCTGCACCGCTCCTGGATCATGGAATGGGCCGAGCTCGACCACATCATGGGCAGGAAGCACGCCGGCCAGGTCAAGGCGTTCCTGTCCCAGGGGACGGACCTGTTCCGGGTGCCCTACGGCAAAGCCACCGAGGCCTTCCCCAGGCGCGGCATCATCGTCGGCTCTACCAACAGATCCACAGGCTTCCTTGTAGACGAGACAGGGAACCGGCGCTTCTGGGTCATCCCCACAACCCGCACCGAGGCCGACCCGATCGATACGCCGAACCTGCTCAACGAAGTGGATGGCATCTGGTCTGCAGCTGTTCACGCCTACCGCAACGGGGCCCGGAACTTCCTGCCGGCTGAGCTGGCCCAGGAGGTGGCGGCAGAGAATGAGGGGTACGTGGTGGACAACCCGTGGATGCCGGCCGTGCAGACGTGGCTGCGTGAGCGGATGCTGGGCGAGACGATCACCACTGAGCGCATCCTTTGCGAGGCCGTACAGAAGCCGATCGAACGGCAGACCAGGGGGGATCAGATGGCGATTGCCGACATCCTGCGCGCGCTCGGTTACGAACGGGTCCGGCAGATGGCCGGAGGGCAGCGGTCGTGGAAGTGGGTGAATTGCCCTACCTCTGATCCATGAGGTGGGGCAATCCTGAGCAGCTGAGAACCCAGTCCCTGACTGGGTTTTTTTGTGGATTGCCCTACCTGCCCTACTGCCCTACCTATTTCCAAGACTTTGAAAACACTGACCTACCTGGGCGTCCCGCGCGATAACTACCACTTCAGAAGACTCTCCAGAAAAAGGTAGGGCAATTCTTAGAGGTAGGGCAATCGACTGCAGCGCAAGGGGTTTGAGGGTGCCCTACCTCTGCCCTACCTGCCCTACCTGCCCTACCTCTGACATTTCGTCACCGAGCGGCTACGATCCCCCACGTAGTCGTCGGCGCTCACGAGCGCTTGCCTCCTGTGAACCGTTCCCCCTTCTTCCTCGCCGGCCTGTGCCTCGGTCTGGCCCTGGCCACCTGGGCCCATGCGCCGCTGATCAAACCCTTGGCGATGGGCTGCACCGGCAAGACCATGCACGTCTGCGGTGCCCTTCAGTGAGCCTCCAGGACGTGATCGAGGTGGTGCGGACCCTGGAGGCCCGACAGGCGGACCTGGACGCACTGGAGGCCCGTCTGGCGGTCACCATGGAGCAGCTCTCGCAAGAGGCTGCAGTGACGGCCGCCTACGAGCAAGGGCGGGCTGACGAGCGCCGCAGGGTGCTGGCCCTGCTGCAGGAGCAGCGGGAGTGGTTGGGGCGGGGTGGGGTGAACTCCATCTCGCTCGAGGTGTTGGCGGGGAGGGTGGGGTGACAGCCGCCATCCACCGCTACCGGGAGTTCATCGCGTCGAAAGGAACCGCCGCGCAATCCGCCGGCTTCCAGGTGCAAGGCGACTGGGATCTGTTCCCCCACCAAAGGGCCACGCTGGAGTTCGCCTGTGAGAAAGGTCGATCCGCTGCGTTCCTGGACACCGGGCTAGGTAAGTCCCGTGTCGAGGCAGCAGCAGCGGCTGAGTTCGCCGGCGCCAGCGGCCGGCCATCGCTGATCCTCACGCCGCTGGCGGTTGCTCGCCAGATGGTCCGGGAGTGCGCGGCGATCGGCATTGATGCCCGCATCGTGCGGGAGCAGTCCGACGTTGGCCCCGGCGTCAACATCGCCAACTATGAACGGCTCCCGAAGCTGGACCCGTCCGTGTTCGGAGGTGTGGTGCTGGACGAGTCCAGCATCCTCAAGGCCTTTACCGGGCCCACCAAGCGGATGCTCTGCGAGGCATTCAGCGAGACGCCTTACCGGCTGGCAGCCACGGCCACGCCGGCGCCGAATGACCACATGGAGATCGGGCAGCACGCCGAGTTCCTGGGCGTCATGCCAGGGCCGGAGATGCTCTCTCGGTGGTTCATCTCTGATCAGACCACCATGGGCGGTTATCGCCTCAAGGGGCACGCTCAGCAGTCGTTCTGGCGATGGGTAGCGAGCTGGGCAAGGGCTGCGACCCTGCCATCTGACCTTGGCGGCGATGACGAAGGATTCATCCTGCCGCCGCTCAATTACGAACTGCACACCATCAGCGCGGACATCACTCAGGACGTGCCCGATGGGCTGCTGTTCAGGATCCCCGACGGCAGCGCCACCACCATTCACCGTGAGAAGCGCCTCACGATGGAGGATCGGGTAGCAAGGGCCGCTGCCATTGCAAACGCGGCTACTGGCCCGGTAATTGTGTGGTGCGAGACCAACGACGAATCGTCGGCATTAGCGGCGTCTATCCCGGACAGCATCGAGGTGTACGGCTCAATGTCGATTGATGAAAAGGTGGCGGCACTGGACGCCTTTACCTTTGGGGAGCGCCGGGTGATCGTCTCCAAGCCGAAGCTCGCTGGGCTGGGCCTGAATTGGCAACACGCCAACACCGTGATCTTCGCCAGCGTCAGTCACAGCTATGAGCAGCACTACCAGGCCGTCCGCCGCGCCTGGCGGTTTGGTCAGACCAAGCCGGTCACCTGCCACGTGATCATCAGCGACACCGAGACGGCGATCTGGAACAACGTCCAGCGCAAGGCGGCCGACCACCTGCGCATGAAACGAGCCATGGCCGGATCAATGGTCGAAATGCAGCAAGAGGCAACACTGCGCCGCGCCTACCTGTCCGAAACCGAAATCATCCTTCCAGCATTCCTGAAATGAAACCCACGCACGAAGGCAGCAACTGGGCCATTTACAACGCCGACTGCGTTGAGATATTGACCGCCTTGCCAGATGAAAGTATTGACTGCGCGGTGTTCTCGTCGCCGTTTAGCTCGCTTTACATCTACAGCGACTCCGAGCGAGACATGGGCAATTCCGCGTCTCACGAAGAGTTCCTGGAGCACCATCAATGGATGGCCCGTGAGCTGTTCCGGGTCATGAAGCCTGGTGCCGTGATCTGCGACCACGTGAAGGACACGGTTTTCTATCAGAACTCATCAGAGACCGGAGAGGGCGGGCTGTATCCGTTCAGCGATGAGGCTTCGCGCAATTACCGTGAGGTGGGGTTCTGCCTCAGGGCACGGGTAACCATCTGGCGCGATCCAGTTCGAGAGATGCAGAAGACCAAGCATGAGCGACTGCTCTACAAGAACATCCGCGAAAACAGCCGCGTTAGCGCCATGGGAATGCCTGAATACATTCTTGTGATGCGGAAGGATTCACGGGGCAAGAACGTGGGAGAGCCGGTCACCCACAGCCGCGATGAGTTCACGTTGGATCAATGGCAGCAATGGGCGTCGCCGGTGTGGATGGACACGATGCAAACCAATGTGCTCAACTCACGGTTCAAGGGCGACAAGGACGAAAAGCACATCTGCCCCATGCCCCTTGATCTGATCGAGCGCTGCATCACCCTCTACAGCAACCCCGGCGATGTGGTGCTGGACCCGTTCAATGGCATCGGCTCCACTGGTTTTCAGGCCGTGAAGATGGGCCGGAAGTACGTGGGTATTGAACTCAAGCCTGAGTACGCCAAGCAGGCCGCCAAGTTCCTGGAGCGGGCGGAGTGTGGGTCAGCGACCCTTTTTGACGCTGCCTAGCCTGCCCCCATGCGACCCCTCCGCCGCTTCCTGGTGACCGTCCGGGTGGACGAGAGCCGCACCCGTGATGTCGCTTTGCGTGCCGACTCGGCCTATGCGGCTGGGTGGCTGTGCAGGCAGCTCCACGAAGGGGTGAAAGTCCTTGCGATCAGGTACGCGGATGTTGCGGATCGACCTGACCACCACGCTGCCCCAGCTGAATAGGAAGCTGGACCTGCTCACTGAGCGCAGCCTGCGTTACGCCACATCCAACGCACTGAGAGGCACAGCCAACGCAGCGCGGGACTACCTGAAGGCCGAGATTGCCAAGCCATCGGGACCGATCAAAGGCGGCGCCACACGCTGGACCGTTGGCGCTGTCGCTGCGGATTGGCCGCGGCCAAGCAACCTTGAGGCTCGGGTGGGATTCAGGTCCGATCGACCTCGAGCGGCTGGGCGCTACCTGCTGCCCGTGATCCGGGGCGGGATGCCCAAGCCGAAGGCGGTGGACCTGAGTGCCGCCAAGGTGGCGCGCGTCGGCGGTGGCGTGGTGATCGTGCCGACCAAGGCGCAACGGCTCACCAAGGAGGGGAACGTCAGCCTGTCGCAGTACCGGACGATCCTTGGCGCGGCAAGGGACAGGACACCAGGCAGCCGCTTTTTCCTGGCCCCGGTCGCCAAGGGATCGACCACCATGGCCGTGTATCGGCGCATGGGCAGGGGGCGGCAGATCCGTGCATTGTTCACGCTGACCACACCGAAGCAGCGCAGCTCCACCTTCGACCTGGGCGGCCTGCTGCATGACGAGATCCGGCGCGCGTGGCCTGGCGAGTTCACCGAGGCGATCGGCGCGGAGCTGAGGCGGCATGGGTTCAGGTGACCCCCCCAGGTATTGGGTCCTGTGGGAGGGGTGTCCCCTGCGGTTCTTTCGCCACCCGCCTTTGTTGCTAGCCCCAGCCCTCAAAGCCTTCAAACCCCAGTGTTGACGCGGCTTCTGGCCACTCCGGCCCCAGCCCGATTAGGAGAAAGTTAGGAGCTAGTTAGGCTTGAAGCGTATCTCCTAACTGTCTGATGCTGGTATTGCCGTCGGAGTTTGCTCTGATCAAAGGAGTAACCAAGGCGACTGTCAGCGAGGCAATGAAGTCGCGCATCGCTGGAGCGATTGTGCTGGAAAACGGCCGGCGGATGCTGGATCGTGATCTAGCGCTGGACCTGTGGGATCGGAACACCAAGCCGAACAACAACGCGAAGATCGGCGCTGCTGGATTGGAGCGAAACCGCCGGCCAGCAGAGCAGCCAAGGGAGCCGGCCCCGGCCACCCCGACAACGACTGCCGCCGCTGTTGCCGCCGCCGTGATGGCGCTGAGGGATGACGCCATCCCTGGGCGAGACGTGAGCGAAGAGCGGAAGATCCACTACCAGGCGGAGCTGGCCAAGGTGCAGGCGCTCCAGGCCCGGCAGGAGGTCGGCTCCATCGACGCCATGAAGCGCGAGGCGTTCGCGCTTGCAAAGACAGTCCGTGAGGGTGTGCTGGGGATCATCCCGAGGGTGAGCGCTGACCTGGCGGCCCTGACGGACCCGTTTGAGATTGAGCGCCGGCTTGAGGAAGAGGTGACCACCGCTCTGCGGAGCCTGGCCGATGGCTGACGCTGCACTGGCCTACCGGCAGGCGTTCCTGGAGGGCCTGCGGCCTGAAGCACAGGGCACGGTCAGCGACTGGGCCGACACTTACCGAGTGCTCAGCGGTGTCGGCTGCCCGGAGCCGGGTCCGTGGCGCACGAGCCGGACCCCGTACTTGCGGGAGCCAATGGACTGCCTGAGCTCCAGCAGCAGGATCAGGCGGGTGGTGCTGGTGTTCGGGAGCCAGCTGGGCAAGACCGAGGCGGGCCTCAACTGGCTGGGATCGGTGATCCACTGGCGGCCGGCGCCGACGTTGCTGGTTCAGCCGACGATCGAGATGGCCAAGCGCTTGAACCGCCAGCGCCTGGAGCCGTTCATCCGGGAGACGCCGGTGATTGCTGAGCGGATCCCGCCACCGAGGGCCAGGGACAGCGGCAATACGGCATTCCTGAAGGTGTTTCCCGGCGGCCTGTTCGTGCTGACCGGTGCCAACTCCGGCAGCGCTGCCCAGTCAATGCCAGCGGCGAACCTGTTCGCGGATGAGGTGAGCTCCTATCCCCTCGAGGTGGACGACAAGGGCGATCCACTGGAGAACTTCGAGGCCAGGACCGCCAACTTCCCGCGGGGCAAAACGCTGATCACCTCCACGCCGGGCGAGGCGGAAGCGTGCCGGGTGACGAAGGAGTTCGAGACGCGATCGGATCAGAGGCGTTACCACGTGCCGTGTCCAGCGTGCGGGGAGCGGCAGCGGCTGATCTGGCCGCAGTTCAAGTGGGAGAGTCCCGATGCTGAGGTGTTCTACGAGTGCGCGCATTGCGGCGAGCGGTTCGAGGAGCGCCACAAGGCCCGGTTCCTGCCGGAGGGGATCTGGGTGCCGAGCGCCAAGGGTGACGGCATGACCGCCGGCTTTCACCTGCCTGGCTGGTATGCGCCGCTGGGCTGGATCAGTTGGGGCGAGATCCGGGATCAGTTCATCAGGGCTCAGACCGATCGGGTGCTGCTCAAAGGCTGGGTCAACAAACGGGCCGCGGAACCGTGGCGCGATGCGATCGAGAATCAGTTCAACGTGGACGGGCTGGCGAAGCGCCGGGCCGACGAGGGTGCCGGCAATGGCTATCCGGTCGGCAGCGTGCCGGATGGCGTGCTGGTGATGACCGCCGGCGTTGACGTGCAGGGCGGCGGGGGATCGATCGGGGAGCGGCTGGTGATCACCATCTGGGGATGGGGCCGCGGCGAGGAAGCCTGGCATCTGGGCCATTTCGAGATCCACGGCGACCCACAAGGCGATGAGGTCTGGGACCAGCTGGACCGGATCCGGGAGACCCGGTGGAAGCGCAGCGACGGGACAGAGCTGCTGATCGCTCAGGGCGCCATTGACGACGGCGGCCACGCAACCCATCGCGTCCGGGATTACTGCCGGACCAGGCAGAACTGGGTGCCGGTGAAGGGTTCCAGCCAGAAGGGAAAGGCCGTGATCGGGAAAGGCGTGGCGGTGGACATTGACCGCAAGAACCAGGCCATCCAACGACGGTCGGTGCTGCTGTACCCGATCGGGAGCGACACCAGCATTGCCCACCTGCAGGGCCGGCTCCGCAATGACCAGCCGGGACCGGGTTACATGCACCTCGGCCAGTGCTCGACTGATCAATTCCTGGCCGAGCTGTTCCCCTGGAAGCGCAAGCCGAAGACGGTGAAGGGGTTCACGCAGTACGAATGGATCCTCCCCCAGGGCGAGCACGACGAGGGAGGCGACTGCACGCGCTACGCCTACGCAGCCCTTCAACTCCTGAGCCGCCGCTACAACCGCGCCACCATGTGGGACCAGCTCGAGCAGCAAGCCCAGGCCCACCAAGTGACCCGAACGGTCAAGCGCAAGCGCGGAACCTGGCTTCAATAGCCTGACGCCATGGCCTTCACTTCCCAGCAGCTCGCCGACCTTGACGCTGCCATTGCCGATGGCGTGCTCGTGGTCCAGGCCGACGGCCGGCGGACAGAGTATCGAAGCCTGGCGGAGATGATCCAGCTGCGGAATCTGATGGCTGCCGAGTTATCCCCTACGGACACCGCGCCGCGGCTCCGGCGGTATCACAGCTTCCGGAGGGATTGATGGGAAAGAAGCGATCGCGTCAACAGCTGGAGGACGCGCTGGCGGAGGCTCAGCTGCAGATTGCCCGCAACCACCTGCGAGCGTTTGAGGCTGCCAAGCAGTCCCGGCGGACAGAGAACTGGTACAGCACCAACGGCGGGCCAAACGCTGACCTGCGGGTGGCGCTGAGCACGCTGATCAAGCGGCATCAGGACCTGGTGGATAACGACCCCTGGGCCGGCCGGGCGATCCAGGTCATTCAAGGCAACTGGATCGGCGACGGCATCGTGGGCGCTCCGGGCCCCGGCGGCACCAAGCGCTACGGCAACCTGTGGCAGGAGTGGTCGGAGTCCACGGCCTGCGACTTCTACGGCCGGCTCAACTTCTACGGCTTGCAGGAGCTGGCGGCCCGTACCACTGCCGTGCGCGGCTCGGTACTGGTGCGCCGGCGGTTTGAGCCGTCGCTCATGGATCAGGGCCTGCCGCCGCTGCAGCTGCAGGTGCTCGAGCCGGACTGGCTCGACACCGACAAGGACGAGGGCCGGCGCATCATCGGCGGCAAGCAGTTCGACGACCAGGGCCGCCTTCAGGGCTTCTGGCTGCGCCACCACCACCCAGGGGAGCGGGAATACAGCGGCGTGCGCATTCAATCCAGCTTCGTGCCGAAGGAGGAAGTCATCCACCACTACGAGGTGCGCCGGCCCGGCCAGTATTCCGGCGTGCCGTGGGGGGCTTCGGTGCTGCTGCGGCTGCGGGACATGGCAGACCGAGACAGCGCGCAGCTGCTCAAAGACAAGTTGGCTGCCTGCTACACGGCCTTCGTCACAGAGCTGGAGACGCCAGACAGCCTGTCGATCACAGCCGATGAGATCATCGACACACTGGAGCCTGGCGCGGTGGAGATCCTGCCGCCGGGCCGTGACATTCGGTTTGCACAGCCACCGACGAGCGGGGACTACACGGCAACCCAGCTGCATCACCTCCACGCGGTGGCTGTTGGCTATGGCATCAGCTTCGAGAGCCTCACGGGCATCCTTTCGGAGGTCAACTTCTCAAGCGCCCGAATGGGCTGGCTTGAGTTCAACCGCAACATCGCCCGCTGGCGCTGGAACATCACCGTCCCGCAACTGCTGGACCCGGCGCATGGCTGGTTCCGGGAGATGAGCCAGGTGATGCTGGGCGTGCGGGGCCCGGCCCGGATGGTCTGGACGCCACCGCGGCGGGAGATGGTCAACCCGAAGGAGGAGATCGGGTGGCTGAAGGATGCGATCCGCGCCGGCTTCATGAGCTTGAGCGAGGTGCAGAAGTCGTTCGGGTTCGTACCGCTGGAGCTGCTGGATGAGCTGAAGGTGGATATGGAAGCGGCCCGGAGTCGCGGTCTGGTTCTGGATGTTGACCCGTCGCAAGATGCGCAGCGCGCAAATATCCAGGCAGCGCAGGCTCCATAGCCTGTCGGCATGAAACACCATGCCTCCACTGATACGGCAGAAGGGCGCGACCTGCAAAGGATGGCGCTTGCTGCTCCTACAACCTGGAACGAGGAACAACGTACCGCCTCGGTTGTTATCTCAACCGATGCAGACGTGGGGGATGGTGTTCAGCTCGTCCATTCCAGGGACGCTATTCGGTGGCCACAGCGACCGATCCCGGCAATCCTGGATCACCGCCGCGCGTCGGAGTACGTGTGGGGAGTGGTCGAGTCCATGCAGCTGGAGCGCGTCGATGGGCGCAATGCTCTGGTGGGCGTGGTTCGGCTGGACGGATCGCCTGCTGCCATGGAGCAGGCGGAGCCGCGGCTTCGCAATGGATCAGCGCGCTTCTCTGTAGGCGCTCGGATCTATCGAATGGAGCCACCGGCCCCCGGTGCATCGCTTGATCGCGCGATGGACTGGGAGATTGCTGAGCTGAGCCTGGTTGTATCCGGGCAGGACTCGAAGTCCATCATGCGAGGCGAAAGCGATCAACAGTCCACCATCCCGGATTCCTCAATGTCCGACCAAACCCTGGAACAGGCCGGAGGGGATCCGGCACCCGTGACCGAAGCAACCACCACCGAGGTGGCGCGCTCCGTTGCGGCTCAACCCCAGCCTCAGGCCGCTGAGCTGGAGCGCACCGTCGCCGACCTCAAGCGCGAGCGCGACATCACCCGGTCTTGCGCTGCCGCCAGGCTGAGCGCTGAGAAAACGCAGGAGTTCATCGACTCCGGCAAGACGCATGACGAGGTTGTGCGCGGCATCTTCGAGATCATGTACGCCAACCAGAGCACCTCGAACGCCGGCCACCCTGTCGCCGCTCCGGTGGTGACCCGCGACGCGGGCGACACCCTGATGCGCGGCATCGGCGATGCCCTTATGGGCCGCATCGCTCCCGGCTCTGAGGTGACCGACCTGGGCCGGCAGTATCGCGGCTACACGCTGCTCGAGTACGCGCGGATGTTCCTCGAGAGCCGCGGCGTCGATACCCGTGGCATCAGCAAGAGCGAGCTGGTCCAGCGTGGTTTCCACTCCACCAGTGACTTCCCCCTGCTGTTCAGCAACCTGGCCAGCAAGTCCCTGGACGCTGCCTATCAGGAAGAGCCTCATACCTGGAAGCCGCTGGCTCGCCAGCAGAACCTGCCTGACTTCAAGCTCAGCTCGGACCTGGTGATCGCTGGCGACCTCCGCCCCTCGGCTCTGCTCGAAGGTGGTGAGTACAAGGCCGGCACTCTTTCCGAGGCTCAGCATCAATGGAAACTCGCTACATATGCTCGGAAAATTACACTGACTCGCCAAGCGATAATTAACGATGACCTCAGCGCCATGGAGCGCATCCCCGAGATCCTGGGCCGCGGCTTCCGTCGCCTTGAGTCTGATCTGGTGTGGGCTCTGATCACCGGCAACGCCACCACCTCCGTGGACGGCCTGGCCCTGTTCGCTGCTGGCCACAACAACACCGGCACCGGGGCTATCGGCATCGCCGGTATGAATGCAGGCAAAAAAGCTATGCGCAAGCAGACCGACATTGCCGGCAATACGGTCAACCTGACCCCCAACTACATGGTGGTCCCGTCGGACCTCGAGGCAACCGCTCTGCAGTTCCTCTATCCGACCGGCTACAGCCCGACCGCCCTCACCGGCAACGCCGGCCCCAACGTCTACGCCGGCGCTGTTCAGCTGATCGTTGAGCCTCGCCTTGATGGCTCCGCCACTCAGTGGTATCTGGCCGCAACCCCCGGTCAGGTTGAAGGCATCGTCTACGGCTACCTGGCCGGCGAGGAAGGCCCCACCATCGTCACCAATGAGAAGCGCGATCCCGACGGCGTTGAGCTGCTGGCCCGGTTCGACTTCGGCTGCGCCGTGAAGGACTTCCGAGCCTTCTACCGCTCGTCCGGTGTTTGATCAATCCCCTGACCCCCTGATATTCCTCCCATGAAGAACTTCGTCCAAAACGGCGGGGCCCTTGACCTCACCGCCCCTTATGCCGTCACCTCTGGCCAGGGTGCTCTAGTCGGCGCGACCTTCGGCGTCGCGACGACCGATGTGGCCAACGGCGCCGTTGGCGCCTTTGATCTCGAGGGTGTCTTCACCCTCACCAAAGCCACCGGCGCCAGCACCGGCGGCGCACAGGGCGCTCGGGCCTACTGGAACAACACCAGCAAGAACGTTACCGCTGCCTCCAGCGGCAACACCCTGATCGGTGTGTTCACGGCCACCTGCGCAGACGGTGACGCCACCTGCGTGGTTCGCCTGAACGGCAGCTTCTGATGAGCTGGACCACCCGGCACGCACGGCTTGGCAGGGTGGTCAACCAGCACCTGGGCGGCGTCAGTGTCACAACTGGCGCCGTTTCTGGTGATGCTCTGCTGGAGCAGAACGCTGAGATGGTCATTGATGGCCAGGTCTTGAGCGTTGAGTATCTGCTCACCAATGCCCTCGCTGCCACGTTCGGCGGGCTGGAGCGGGGTCAATACCTGATCGTTGGCGGCAGCGTCTACCAGGTGCGTCACGCACCGAGCCCTGTCGGCGATGGGATGTTCTGTGTGGTGCCGCTGCAGAAGCCGGAGCAGCAGCTGCTCGAGGTGGTGAACGGCGCTGCTGTGACCCTACCTGCTGGCACGCCGGTGGTGGATGCGGGGAATGGATCGGTGGTGGCTGCGACAAGCAGCGGCCAGGTTGTTGCGGGCCTGATGGCTGAGGCCGTGGCCAGCGGCGCGAGCGGTTCGCTTCTCATCGGCGGAGTGGTGGAGATGACCACCACCGGATGGGCCGTCGGGACGTTGCTGTATGTCAGCGCTGGGGGATTGTCGCCGGTGGTCAGTGGCGCTGCAGTGGCCCGTGTTGTTGCCGATGGAGCAGTCCTTAGGCTGTAGAAAATAGGAATGAGACCATGCTGGGCCTGGGTTCTGCATTTGAAGTCAAAGACCTGGGAACCCTGGCGGCTGATGGTGTCGGCGCTGCAGTTCAGACCGCTGGATATGACCTGACGTTTCAGGTGACGGTGAGCGGAATCGGCACCAACGTGGTGGTGCGGATTGAAGGAAGCCTGGACGGCACCAACTACGGATCTCTCCGCGACTCAAGTGGCAGTTCCGACTTCACGATCAGCGCCGACGGCACCACCCTCTACGGGATGCGCGGCCCTGTGCAGTGGGTGCGGTTGCGCCGCGTCAGTGCCAGCGGCGGCACGCCTTCCATCGTCGGGAAGGTCGGCTGTGCCTTCAAGGTCTACTGATGATCACGCGCGACCTGACTGCCTACCAGAACGCAACCCTGCGTGAGCTGTTCATCGTCTACAGCACGCAGGTGGCCTGCACGATGGCGGTGGATAGCACCATCATCACGGCTCCGTGTCACGGCCTGGTCGAGGGCGATGTGGTCGGCTTTACGGCACTGGCGGGAACGCTCCCCTGTGGCCTCGATGCAGGGCTGGTCTACTACGTGATCGCCACGGGGCTCACGCATAACCAGTTCTCGGTGAGCGCCACCCTGGGCGGCACGGCGCTGGATCTGAAGGTATCCGCGGCCAACCTCGCCGGCGGCATGTATGCGGTCGGCAAGCGGAAGGACCTCACCGGCTGGACGTTGGACGCTGACGTTCGATCGACCTACGGCGGGAGCCTGCTGGCCACGATGACGTGCACGATCACGGATCAGGTGAACGGCCGGTTCCAGCTGGTGATGAGTGACACCGTGACCGGCGGATTGGCGGCTGGCTCCTACCTGTGGGATCTCAACGCCAGGCAGAGCGGTGGTGATAGTGAGTACTGGATGGCGGGGGCGTTCGTGGTGACTCCCACGGTGTCACGTGCTGCCGGATGAATAGCCTTCTCATAGCAGATAACGGGGCGCAGCCTGTGCTTGTTTCGCAGCTACGTACGGCGGCGATTGTGCCAGCACTGAGCCAGGCTCTGGACGTGTTTGATGGCGGTCTGGGTAATGCGCTGTGGGATAAAGCAGGCGCCAGGCCCTCCCTCGATCTTGACTTTGCCGGAACGCAAAGCCTGATTGATCGGATTAGCGGACAGAACCTGATCACATACACCCGACTGCTTGGCGCCTCCTACGTCGGCAGCGATGGCCTGATCAAAACGGCAGCAGCCAATGAGCCGAGGTTTACGCACAACCCGACGACGCTGGAAAGTCTGGGGTTGTTGGTGGAGGAGCCGAGGGCGAATCTGTTGGTACGGAGTGAGGAGTTTGATAATGGCTACTGGGGCAAATCATCTTCTTCTGTAACTTCAAATGCAATAACATCTCCTAGTGGTGCACTGAGCGCAGACCAGCACACGCACACATCCGGCAGCGGCCCACGGCTTAGTGTCTTTGGCGTTACAGGTGTTGCGGCAAATTCGGTATTTACGTTTAGTTTTTTTGCAAAAGCTGGAACCGCGTCTTATGCGCAGGTTTCTATTTATGACGGAGCGACCGTCAGCGGAAATCGTTTCTTTTTTAATTTATCAGCCGGCGCAACAGGTTCAATTACAACTATTGGCAGTGGATATTCTAGTAGGTCCAGCAGGATTGAGGCTTATCCAAATGGCTGGTATAGGTGTATCGTTACAATCACAAACGGTAGCAACGCAGCGATAACCATAGATGGATTGAGTGCGTGCATTGACACTGATGGAATTGCTAACCCAACTGTTGCCGGGTTGTACGGCTACCTCTGGGGCGCCCAACTAGAAGCCGGCGCCTTCCCCACCAGCTACATCCCCACCACCACTATCTCCGCCACCAGGAACGCGGATGTGGTGAGTATTGGGGGGAGTAATTTTTCGGGGTGGTATAACCAGAGTGAGGGGAGTATTTATTTTCAAGGCAGAACACAGGCTGTCACTGGACATGCGCTAGTTGGATTTGATGACACAACAATAAACGAAAGATGGCGATTAGGCCACGCCGGCAGCGCTGGATCTGGGTCTATTGTAGTCGTAGACAATGGAGCTATTCAAGCCAACTT
>JACCDP010320677.1_pt1 | contig 16478 bp, 21 predicted proteins | sample 7445841 | NCBI WGS metagenome assembly JACCDP01 (sample SAMN15323441, study PRJNA562643) | freshwater metagenome | isolation source: river surface water | place: USA:Blue River Watershed | collected 2017-08-17 | reverse complement strand
GTCGTCTCTAAATTTACGTGTGAAAAATGTAACTATAAATGCTGTAACAAATTTGATTTCAATAAACATTTGCTCACTCGCAAGCACTTGGAAGATAAAACATATAACGAAAAATCGCAGAATGTCGCAAACGAATTCAAATGTAAAAATTGTGAAAATATATATAAATATAAATCTGGGCTTTGTAAGCACGCGAAGAGATGTAAAATGACAACGCAACCGCAATCACAAATCCAAACGCAACCACAATCGTCAGAACTTGCTACATTAACGAATTTGATTATGGAATTAGTGAAAAATAGCACAGATATCCAAAAACAGTTGATTGAATTACGTAAAACATGAACACATAATACAAATAATAATAAGAAGTTCAATATTAATATGTTTCTTAACGAGGAATGTAAGAAAATGCTATTAATTTCTTCGACTTCATTAAAAACATCGAGTAGTCAAAGAGGTCGCAATCTAGATCTGGCCAATAAATCGCTTAAAGCGCAAACCATAAAATATGTATATGAATACCTATTTTATAAAGCCGAAATATGAGCAGAATGTTAGCGAACGCACAACCTATAGTAATAGCGAAGGAAAGCACTTCACGATTGAGCGATATTATCGGACCGTCGATATCATAGTTAAATCCGACGTAAAACCGGTGATAGACATAGAATGTGTATTTGGAGATAACATGGTCGAATATATAAAAGACAAGTGCCCGAATTGCGAAGTGAAATATACTGTATTTCAACGGTCTGGCGCTGAATATCCGCCCGATATGCCGAGTGATTTGAGAGAAAAATTCAGAGAGAACCCAGACTACGATTTGACCAAGGATGGTTGGAACGCCGGCGAGGCGGAACTATGGGGCTATACTCTGTTTTACGTATTCGTGCTCGCTGCGTAAAACCATATAGAGAAATAAAATATATAATATAACGGTATATGGACGATTTTAGTTTTACTTGCCCACAGGGTTTGGTGGAAGTAAACGAGTTCAACGATTTACAACCAGGCAAATATCTGTTTTTCATTAATAATAATGGCAGTCGGTGCCCATATATTGCGAAAATTACAGATACAGGGGACGTTGATGGACAATATACTATAACATACGTTGTGGTAGAGGGAGGCGACGATAGTATTCACACTTATAATATCGATAGCTGGAGAGCGGTAACGGGGCGAGCATTCAGGCGCATAGTGGACCCTTGAATATTTAGTAAAATGCGTTATTTCATTATACTAAATAATATGTTATTTATACAACGCTCATATCTTCAGGGTCTATATATGGCCGAATACAAATATTTACTTGAATTGCTTAGAATCAGCAAGGAAACTAAAAACCCAGTAATTCTTCCTCGCGCTCGATTGAGCGGCGTCGATTTGAGTGGCGTCGATCTGAGAGACGCCGTTCTGACCGCGGTTGATTTGAGCGGCGCTAATTTAGAAAACGCAAATTTGACCGGCGCTCGTTTAACCGGTGCTAATTTGAGCGGCGCTAATTTGAGAGGGGCAGATTTTTTTAAAGACGGAGAACCCATTTTATCGAGTGTCGATTTGAGACGGGCGGACTTGACTGGCGCTGATTTTACAAAGGCGAATCTGAAACTCGCCGACTTGACTGACGCCATTCTGACTGACACTAATTTTGCCAAAGCGAATTTGACCGGCGCGAATTTGGCAGGCGTTAAGAATTTTACAATATATTCGAATGGCACGCGTGATAATTTGCGCGGCACTATTTTGGCAAACGCTATAAATGTTCCCGATTCGTTTCGAAAGACAAAAACAAGGAAACACAGGGATTTGTAAGAAAAACAACATAGAGAAATTATAACCATTATTTTCAACAATGCCGCAATATGTGGTGAAACCGTTCGCGCCCGAGTTTGTTATGGAACGCAGAAGATATATCAAGGACGGCGAGAAACCGTTCACAATCGATCTATACTATGAATCAGTAACCATCTTTGTGGAAATCGACGAACAGCCCGTTATCGAACTGGAAGACCGTGCCTTCGGGTATGATATCAACAAATACCTGAAAGATAAATATCCGAATTGTACTTGCGAAACCCAACATGGTCATTGTTTGGGAAAAAATTCACCTGATATGCCGGAATGTTTGCGAGAGAAAATGGACGAGAAGTATAACGAATATGCTATATGGGACTATTTCAATGACTGTCAATGGGTGGGCTGGGCAATGTGCGATTATGGCTGGGTTCTCGACTACCCAGTTGAGTTATGGGTTTATACCGAAGACTTTACAGTTGAATATAACGGACCACCGCCCCCTCGCCCACCTTCTCCTCCTGAGGATACGAACCAATATGTTTATGATACCCAGCTAGAACCGCTCGAAGAGGTGAATATAGATGTCTAAAATAAATAATATAAAGTCTTTTCTATTATAAAAATAATAGGATGGTTTTTGAACCTAAAACTAAAGAGGATATAGAAAGTTATCTCAGGTCATGGTCGCAACCTATAGAAAATGGACCCAAACACACATATAATGGAGATACATGGACGCAGAAATATGGTTTCCGTAGAGGGTTTCAAATACACGGCATCTATGTGAATGATACCACGAATGAACACTCATTTCATGTAGATGAATTCGAATGGAAAGAAAACGTAGAACCCAACTTTGGAGTATATAAGAGTTTTGATAGCATGATTTCCGGCGTTACCGATCTATATTCCAAATTGTGGAAATTAGACCATTGATCAATTACATGACCATCACTTCCCTCCTACGTCATTATTATAAAGCATTTTTAAGAGTAATTTAAAAATAAATTATATATATTTTTAAATGGCACACCAATTACATCTCGGCGCGATCAATCGTGACACAGGTAAATACGTTCATCCCAATATAGCGAACAAAAAAGACGAATATATCTGCCCGGATTGTAATAAAGACCTGATAGTATGTCAAGGCGATAAGATAAAACATCATTTCAGACACAAAGTCGATATCAACAATCCATGTAACCATTATAGTAATCCAACCGAAGCGCAGATACATAAAGACGCAAAAAATATAATGAAAACACTATTGGAAAACAAAACGCCTATCACGTTTATTCGCAATTGTGCTTGCTGTAAAAAGAACGAAGAATATGAAATTCCTGAAATTAGTGAAACCTCTTCTGTCGAATTAGAGTATAGATTTGACTATAATGGGCCAAAGGTGGCAGATGTTGCGTATATTGACAACAATGAAATATTATGTATATTTGAAATTTGTAATACACACAAAACACGAAGTGAAAATAGACCAGAGCCGTGGTTCGAAATAGACGCAACAGCACTGATAAGCGCAACTAATACTGACGTATCTCAAATACAAATCTCTTGTATACGATGCGAAAAATGTGACGATTGTATTGAAAAAGAACGTATAATACTAGAAAATGAAAAGATTAATATGTATAATAAGAACAAAGCAGTTGACGTTGTATATGAATGGCTTAAAGATGGCAACTTAATCCATCCATTTATATACAACACGACAAATTTCAAGTTTAGTAAAATAGAAAAATATGTAAAACGCGAGTATACAGATGAAATGTATGATTTAATTATTTATGGAAATTACGAAGACAATGAGCACCATGACCATTATTATATTCAATTGGTATATGACTATAAGAACTCATATTTTACAAAAGAAGAGACTGATGTTGCTGAAATAGGCCTCTGTAGTATAAGATATATAGATATAAATTGGGTATTGTCTCAATCCGAACGACCAACAATAATCAATTGTATTGCTGATGTATGTAGATACAAAGATGACGAACAAGATATATATTGTAGCAAATGCGATGCTTATGCACCATTTTATGTAAAAAGAACAAACTTTTATAGTAAAGATTATAAAGTAATAAATGTTGGATGCTTTGACTGTAAATACAATTCAAATACTGAATTTGCTAGTTGCTTCAGGTGTAAAAAAGATACTCCGATTTGGGTTATGGATACTAATGTTATAAAAATGATATGTAAAAGTTGTGATATTTATTTATTTGATAAAACGTTATTAAACGTGCCATACGCCGAAAAAGATGAAGTGAAAAAGTATGGTGCTTGTTTCGATGGATTATGTAAAAAATGGTATGTAAAAAATAGTAACAATAATATTGATATTATTCTATCAAAATGGAACAATACATATCCAGACCAGTCTAATACAAAGCATCCGTATTAAACCTTTTGACATTTAAAACGTCTACTAACTTAAAGATTAAATCTGTTATTTATAATATATTTAATGTCTATTTATGGTCATTTTACTCAACAATATTATGGTAATAAAATTATTTTTCCTGATAATTCATTTTTAATTTCAGGTATTAGTTTTTATAAGGAAAACTGCTGTGATGTAACATATGATACTGAATTAGTTATGAAACATGAAATAAATAATAAATATGACCCATTTGCTATTTCTATTATGAATAATGATAAAGTTATTGGATATGTTCCAAATACTGGAATTAAAGAATTATGTAAAAATAATATAACTGAACCATTGAAAATAATAAATATAAAAATAACAAATGGTTCTTATGGAATTCGTGTTATACCAAAATGTTTTTATGTATATGACGCTACATTAGAAAGTAAGACATTTTTCTCGAATGATTAATCGGTATTTGTATTATCTTCGAATGGTGATATTTTTAGATATTCATAAAACCGTTCTCTTACAATATACATTAAATTTGAATTCGGGTCCCAATCACTACGCCAATTATTGTGAGAGTTTAATGGACGCATGTGTGGGTTGAAACTATCATAATAATCGCAGGCTTCATGTTGCGTTCGGAATACCTTATTTAGATAACCAATATGTTCGCTTTTTCCATTCCATTCCGGATGAGCATTATGTCCGTCGGGGTTATATTTTTGAACTTCTAAAATATAAGGCATTTTATAATAATTAAATGATTATTTCTATATTATTTTATATACGTTTGAAACGAGGAAAATGGGAATAATTATGGTAAATGTCCACGATCCCATCTCACTTCCCTCCTACGTCATTATTATAAAATTGGATTGGTATAATGGACTGTATTTTACCAATCGCGCTATCGTTCTCATACCGCTTCGATAAAAAGGGATACAGAAAATAGTTGATCGGCATCTCGAAGAAATACGACGCTTTCTGCAGGACATGGTTCCAAACACTCATCCGACACACGTATTCCTTTTTCATATTTATTCCATTGAGGTGCGCTAGCTTATGAACATCATCTTTATGACACACTTTGTATTGAACCAGTTCTCTCTCCTTACACCGATTCAAGCATCCGGCGTGTAAAAGATCGCAATCGAAAAGGAACGCGGTGCCCTTTGGCCCCCATACATTCAGGATTCGCGAATTCGTAAATGGATTCGTCTTGTCGCTTCCTGGACAAACCGACAGCAATTTACCATCATATAAATAAACTATCAGTGTATATACTGGATACTTGGTCTCGTAAATGGTCTTACTGGACGTCACGTCGCGGTGAAAGGTGGACAAGGATGCGTTTTTTATAGAATAACTATAGTCAAGGAACTGGTAGCCGGTGGGAAGGCGGGCGAGAACATCTGCCGAATTTGGCAGGTCCATAGTAATAAAACCATCGTTCTCGAGCGTCCGGTTTGGTCCAAGTAGCTCATCATCTTCTAAACTATAAAAGAGAACATACAAGACGAATAGCGACAATAAAATGAGGATTATTATTCGCGACTTCATGTGTGAGTTTTAATATAAAGAAAAAAATATTAATACAAGAATTTTATAGCGGATATGAAACTGACATAATAATTTAGGTAACCATTATTTTCTATCGCGTAATATATACAATGGAATCCGGACGTATGATGTTGTTGCACTCCCTGGTGATCGGCGTTTTGCTGTATCTGTTTATGATCTTTGTGCTTGGTCAGAAGCAAGTCGTCGCCGAGAACCGAAGCATATTGCTAGGCGCGCTCGCGCTGATCTATATGATCCTATTTGGGCACGGATTGCCTACTTCGATCAACAAATCGCTATAAGCAAAAATTGATTTCGAATATTCCCATACTATCGAAATCAATAAAACGCACACACTAATAAAATGTTCGACGACGCACTCAAGATCGAACTTATCAAATACCTCGAGTCAGTCACTCTAGGCTCTACAGAGAGCAAGTCGCTGGAAATAATGACCACAGCCCAGCTCGACGATTTGATTCGTCTATGTCGCGTGAATCCCGACAATTATGAGAGCATGGCGCGTGCCAAAACGGCAATGGAACGTCGCAACGACCTTCGCAAGGAACTGCGTAGAGAATATTGGAGCAAACCACGTTCTACGGAACTGAATGAAATGTATAGAGGACTCGGACCCGAATGTAAGTTGGCGTTTAATCAGTTTGTCGAAGATAACCTCGACATAATATCACCGCATGTATCGGACGACCCGGATTTGGCATGGCTATATGACCCGTCGCTTGCGCCATCAGTCGATTTCTGGACGGGAGGTATAGGAGTAGTAATGAATGAGATTTTGTATAGGCTCGCGCATAAACAAACGATTGATGCCGGTTTGACGTGCCAATTCAAGAATTACGACATGACGGTGTATCCGGCGATATGTTGCGACACGCTGGTTCAAGTTCTGGATACCAATGCGAAGAATGATTTGTTCTGGAAATATGCGAGGGCGAGGCTCGGATAGATGAATTTAAACCGATGAAGATTTCAAATGGGACGCTTTCAGCGTCCGTTTGGAAACTTATCGGTCATAATCCTTAAGAAAAAAATTGGACTTCGTCCCATTTTAATTCTTCAAGGATTTAGATAGATATATTATTTTTTACGCGATTATATACCTATATGATATAGATGAGCGTGAAACCACAAAATGGAACAGGAACCTTTACATACTCAGACGGTTCCGTTTATACAGGAGAATGGATGGATGGTAAGCAACATGGAAAGGGAACTTTTAAAGAGGGAGATGGAGTAACATATGTAGGAGATTTCGTTAATAACAGGTTGGAAGGTAAAGGAACTTTAACCAAACCTGATGGTTCAATCTACGTCGGAGATTTTGTTCGTGACCAGTTTGAAGGCAATGGAAATTTAATCAGGTCCAATGGCGAAAAATACGTCGGAGAATTTGAAAAAGGCAAACTACATGGTAATGGAACATATACTTGGCCGAATGGTAATGTATATACAGGACACTGGAAAGATGGCTTACGGAATGGAGATGGCACAATGACTTATTCGGACGGAACTATTACGGGGGGTATTTGGATTAAAGGAAAACTTGTGCAGGAATATCCAAAGCTGAAGGTTACAAAATCGGCATTCAATGATTGCGCCGACGTTTTTTCTATGGAACCGATGGTAACTGGTGACATAATCGTATTACATAATCAAACGGTAGAAAAATATATGTTTGATACGGATACAACGATTGGCGATAAACAAAACACTCGAAACATATGCCCATATATTTTTAAAAAGTCTAATTTCGTCGAATATATAAAAACTAACCCGACTAAGAGTAACCCGACTACGCGCGAACTTATGACGGAAGATAATTGTAAAACATATGTTTTAATTATTGTTGATGAGAATGCGCCCGCGTCCGCGGTCGATGAGAACGCAAAGCGCAGGTCCCGGTCCAGGTCCAAGGCCAAGTCCAGGTCGCCAACGTTACGCGCCAGGTCCAGGGCCAGGTCCAGGTCCATGTCCAGGGGAGGAAAACGGACCAGGCGCCGTATTTAGACCATTGAAGATTTGAAACGGCACGAATTGTGCCGTTCAAATCTGTAAATGACTGCCACTTTGAAAGAATAAAATGGAAGGCGTGCCATTTTAATTCTTCAAAGGTGTAGAATTATCTCTGTATATGTATATATAAATACATATGGTCGCACTCGCAGTCGAAAACCAAATTATGGAGACGCGTAGTGGAACAGGTAGCTATACCGGTGAAATAAATGAAAGTGGTCAGCCGCATGGATATGGCACGATGCGTTATGAAGATGCGATTTATGAAGGCACCTGGTCAAATGGTCTCAGACATGGAAACGGGAAAATGACGTGGCCAGGCACTGGTATGAATGTAACCCAAACATACGATGGACTATGGATTAATGATAAAGCGGAAACGCGGCATGGAAACAAACACATGAAGGCGGGTGGGAAAACCAAACGCAAGCGCCGTCGCAGTAAAAAAAATAAGAGAACAAAACAGAATCGAAAGCGTTAATTAGAGCCCACTTATATCAATACAACATTTACCGCCAAATTCAGTCGCCGTTTTTTTCTTATCATCGTCATCGTCGTCATTACCCTTTTTGCCTTTTTGACCCTTAGGATCGAATGCCGTAAACCATTCGGTAGTCTCCATATTCGTATATTTCTTACTCGTCGATGTAACGATTTTATAATTCGCCTTCTTATAAAACCGCTTCCGCAACTTCCACTGATTTTGGAACGTATCGTGTGTGTCTATGATATCCACGATAATAGGATTCTCGTGCTTCATTCGCAGGATCCGACCGACTGACTGCGTGATATCCGTTTTGGGCGTTGCCATAACCAGCGTGCTCAACGTTTTGATATCGAGCGCTTCCGCCGCCATCGCGTATGTCGCGAGGACGATTTGCTTGGACTCGGTCTCTTGGAGGTCCTTTTGCTTCATACCGCCTACGTAAAATCCTGCGGTTGCGCCGAAGGCGCTGTCCCGCACGCCCCTTCCTTCTTCTGTTTGAGATTGGGCGGTATTGTTAAGCACCTCATATAGGTAGGTCAGCAAGCTCCTATTATGTGCCAATACCATGATCTGGCTCTCCGGGCTTTCCCTAACCAAATCCCTCACAACTTTCACTATAAAATCCCGTCTCGGACCAAACTCGCATATCTTCGATATCATCGTGCTATATTTGGGTTGTCCTTTCCAATCCACTTCCACCTCATTAAATTCCGCGTCATTCGTCATAAATTCGATCCCCCGCACATTCACCGTATCTTCCTGTTTCCGTAACATCGAGTGGATCTTCGGCCCAATGAACATATACAGTAACTTTGTCAGTTTATCTTTCCGTTCAACCGTCGCCGATATTCCCAGCATATATGGCGTGATTGTTTTCAGCAACGTCTTGGAGAACTCCTCGCTCCCGATTCTATGGACCTCGTCAATAATCGTCAGCCCGAACTGCGAATAGACTTCCTGAGGGAACACCTTATTATACATGGTCTGTATCATTCCGATTACAATGTCCTTGTCATCTATGTCACAGGTTGATGCCTGGATTTTGCCCACCCGCGCGCCCGGCAAGAATTCTTCAATACGCTCGATCCATTGATTCATAAGGAACTCCTTATGGACCAGGATGAGCGTCTTCTTTTTCAGGAGTGACACGATTTTCAGTGCCATGACCGTATTATGCGTTACCGTATGGTCTCCCAGAACGAATCTGCGATTACCGTCGATTTCGAAGCCATAGTAATCATCGACTTCCAATTCTTCGACCTTAATTGCGTAGGTTTTCGCGGATGCGTTTCTCATACAAGTCTTATTTATGATTCTAAAATAGTTACGTTCCACTGGAATATCACCGATGTTCTCGCCATATATGCGCATAACCACTTTGTATCGCGTATTACCCCTATAACGCGTGCGAATGCTCGCGCCGAACCCGAGCGAGCGCGCTAGGGCAACTGTATCGCTAGCGAGTGTTCCGTTATCGAACATCTCCAGTATATAGTGGTCAGTAAATCGAGTTGACGCTACGCTGGCGTCTAGAATTCCGGCCAACGTTCGCATTCGCACCTCCCGGCTATTACATTTATATTCCATAGGTATGTGAGAACGTTCTCTGAATTCATTCATCTTTTGTTTTAAATATGGGTCTTGCCAATAGTGAAGCACATATAAGTGATACTCTTCATTAACCGTTCCCAGATTCGTCACTTTGTGGATATAATCATATACGTGCTTGAATATAGTGACCTTGCTCGTTTCTCCATCGGGTTCATTATGTAGGTCATACTCCAAATTAATAATATGCCCCATCACATATGGGTCCGCCACGATCGGGCGCTCGGCATACTCGATTTGCGCGCGATATCCCTGGAGCAGACTGCGAATCGTCTTTGGTAAATTGAGGTAATCCTTTACCGAAATATCATGGACATCGCCTGCACTATATGCCTTACTATAGGTGCGACTGACTTTTAGAGACAGAATATGGCTCTCATTTACCGTATATTCTTCGTTGTCGCTGGCGCTGATATGGAACATCTTCTCACGACCCCTTGCGAGGGTCAGTACGTTCCTCGGGGTCGAGTCATCCCCCATCAGGACATCGCCTACCTCAACGTCCTGGACCATCTTTATGGAACCGTCGAACATGAGGATGGGTGTATTGATGCCGAGACACTTCCCTGCGCCACAATATATTTCCAAAATGCCCCCCGCTGCGGTTGCGCCTCCGGCGCTGTCCCGCACGCCCCTTCCTTCGTCGGCGCAAACAATTGGCGTATTTGAGGCAGCTCCGGTAGCCGCTTTCATGTACACATCCACTATGTTGTTCTGGTAGTCCCTCAGTTCCTTCGGAAACGCCACATCAATGTCCATTCCCGGCGCGATTTCGCAACGCTCCGGCGTCCCATATCGTTCAATGCCATAGAATCGCGGAATGTATATTTTCTTCTCGTTCTCCCTATACACCGGGAACGCGTCATCGAGCGCTGGTCCGAATGATGGCCCCGATGTCTGGGGTTTCAGAAAGAGATCCTTCTTCAAGAACTCGAGGTCTTGCGATGTAAGCGCATTTTTAGGAATCGTGTATCCCTTGGTCCCAATATACGATTCGGCGCAAACTTTGGCTTTATAGTCAGTAGTTAGGTTCATTGTTATTATTGAATGTAAATAGAATAAATTTATATTCAATTTTACCACCAACGCTTATCAATTGCGGCATCAATAGATAATGCTTGAATTCGAGTATGTACGTCGATTACTAGCGGCATAATCGATTTTTCGCCGGTTCTCTTATAATATGCACAAGCATGACACGCGACAATGGTTCCGATTCGAATATCATTGATTAATTTATCCGCGAGTTTGCCTACTGCGGTTTCGCTCTTATTTTGAACTGGCAATTCGCGAATCTCGGCATCCGCTAATGTAAGTTCCGGTGAATCTTCTAGTTTGTCGCGCAAGCGCTGAATGCTCGCTCGCAAACCCATATTATGTAAAGATATCAATTCTATTTTTATATAGTTATCACCCTTCAAATAAGTTGGCTGCAGTTTTTATACAGCTGAAGTTTTTCCAATCGGCAATTATTTCCAATCAAAAATTGAAAATAAAATTTCGCGTTAAAAACAAAAACAAAACAAATATATGAAATGTCGAATAACACAGTGATTGCCTTCTCTATAATCGGCGGGTCTGGCACCTTCGCCTCCGCAATATATTACACAGTCCGCGCTTATCGGAACAAAACGGGTCCAATGATATCTGCAAATAAATACATGCCTGACTATAGCGGGCATTTCGAAATGGACATGCTACCAGTGTTCGTAAATCTGATTACAACTATACAATACATAGGGGAATCACTCGAAACGTTCCAAAATCGATATGGATTCTTCAGCCAATATCGATATGGTTCCTATTTGATAACCTGTCCGCTGATGGTCTATGAAACCGTCCATACAATTGGCGCACCATATGCCACAACTATGTTTTCGCTAACTTTAGTTACTATTATGACCGCGATTTTCGCGGACCTCGCGCCCGACGCTGCTCAGAGATGGACCTGGTTTACGTTCGGATGTGTTCTCAATACGCAGTTTTGTGCGATGTTACTGAAGATTGTAAAACACGCGCACCGGCTGAATGATGGACTATGCTCAGATAAGCAGATGAAAGATACCGTCAAGAACTTGGGATATGATGTTGAAAAATTCCCAAGAGGAATCTTGCGAATGCGCACGCCGATGGATGAAAAACGTATATTTATAGATGGAGTGTTTGCGTTAATGTTCTTCTTGTGGCCCGTATTCCCGATTATGTTCGTTCTAGAATACAATGGAGTGGTTGATCGCAATATGACACAGATTGTATTCGCCCTAACTGATCTAGTCATTAAAACGAGTCATTCCTTCTGTCTTGACCAATATAAACAGGGCCTGCGACACACCGTGTTTTCGTATGGATTTCTGGATACATCGATTCTATATGAATTACATATTTGGGATACGACGACCGACGTATATACGCAACTGAAAGCGCTGTCGCGCTCGATGTATGGCGATTTACTTGTTGGAAAGAAGGGGCAACTCACTGACATTGAGTCCGCCGGAATCGATTACCAGAGCATGCTTACTGCGAATCGGTTGAATCGCAAAGTCGATGAATACTCAGATGACTCATCAAGTGAGCCGAAATCGCAGACGCTCACTCGCATGATGTCTTCACCGAAGGTTGGATTTGCGAAATCGACGAGTTTCCGAGTTGCGCCGGAACAGGAACCAGACAAACAATCTGAACCACGGACTCCGCATCTGACGACCGACACATTCAACCAATATAAGCAATCGCCGAACCAACATAATCGGCAAATTGTTCAGCGTTCTAGAGACAAATATCCGCCTAGAAATGAAACATATCAACAACCACCTGTACATAACTCTAGAGACCAATATCCTCCTAGAAATGAAATGACGCAGGGTCCTGTGTATCAATATACCGACCAAGGCCCGGCATCTAATTATAATCAAACTCCGATAGCAACCCAGCATTCAATCTACCAACAACCTCCGACTATCGTATCAAATAATCAACAACCACAGCAACATAACTATGTGTCAAATAACCAACCACAACAACAGAACTATGTATCAAATAACCAACAACAACAACAGAACTATGTGTCAAATAACCAACCACAGCAACAGAACTATGTATCAAATAACCAACCACAGCAACAGAACTATGTGTCAAATAACCAACCACAGCAACAGAATTATGTGTCAAATAACCAACCGCCGCCTACTGTATCAAATAATCCGCAATCAATTAATGAACCTTACCAAAATACATCTATACAGCCATTAATATGGCATTAGTGACAGCATAAACAATATAGAGAATTTGGCGCAATATGTATAGAAAAGAATGAGTAAAAAGGACGACAATGACGATATAATTAAAGATATTGAAAAAGAATATGGCGAGATGATGAAAGAATTTGGCGAGCTGATGAAATGCCTTGATAAAATATACGTCAATGTGGCCGCGCCGCTTATATGTATGGCTACGCTAACCGGATTTACATTCGGTTTAGTGGGAGAAATTAATGCACTAGAGTCGGGTCGCCCAAATTCGGCAATAACATCATTTGTGAATGTAACCGGCCTTACGTTTATCGGTTTATTCTCCGGATACACTTGGCCAATTTCGATGCCGATATTGAGCATGGGCGCTCTGTATAATAAAATGAAGAGGAAGTAGTTAGTATTATACAAATATTTTTCTTGTAAATCCGTTATTCTCTTTAGGTAGTATGTCGAATGACGAACCAGATTCTTTGGATCCCAGCGCCGACGCGACGCCAACGCCTTCCCCGCCCCCAAGTCCCGCCGCCGGAACAGAACCCGGATCAACCACAACGCAACCTCCCGTGCTGCCAACGGTGCCCATACAAGGAGGATCCCCAGTATCCCAAGATACCGGACCAACCCAAGCCCAAGTCGATGTACCCGTATTACCACTATTGCCAGTACCCGTATTACCACCATTGGTACTACAATCAGTACCTATATCCGTATTATCAGTACCAGGATTAGTAGACACGACCATCGTAGATTTTTCATTTAATGAGTTTGTCGATGGAAGCGGTGTGCGAATTACAAATCAGAAAGGTACCAACTCCGAAGGCGACTCCGTTACGAAAACCCTCCTCGATACCCTCGACGCCAGTGCGAATCTCCAAATTACCGAAGATCTATCGCAAGTCATATCCACATACGATGGACCGAATGGAGCGCTCGTCGCCGAAATCCGCAAATATGCCAGCGAAATTCAGTGCTCGAAATTCCAAGGGAATGGCACAATCGAGGACTATAGCGAACTCTTTAACGCTGCTGCCTCTATAGCGAATGAATCCAAGCAGATGCAGCTATCGATTGATATTGACGGGTTCAATGAGTTCGCGAATGCCGCCGACCAATTGAGTTCTCTCTTCACTGGGTTCATATTGAAACTACAGAATGTGAATATAATCAACGATTTCGCGTTCTTGACTTCGATCCTGGCGGCGCTCCGAAAAATTGTCCGGTTATCCGATACGTTCGGCGAATTCAAGGAGGCAATTGTTGCGACATCTCTGATTGAAATCCCCAAATCGTGCCACGAGACTAGTATGATTCTCGATGAGGTCATGGACGAAATCAATTGCGCGGTGGGTATGATTAATCATTTCGTCAGTCCTGTTGGTGTCGGCCCGGAGGGCGCTACGCTGGACCCGAAGGAGCGGATTGTCATTGATACCGCGGTGAAAACTATACAGCAGTGGAACATTCTCTGCGAACAGGGCGTGTCGATTGCCATGAGTAGTAATGTCGATATCCAGAACATCGCGCGCGTCAATTCCGCGCTCAAAACGAAGACTTCGAGCCTCAATAACGCGGTGACGGTTCTCACGTCCAAGTTCTCGGCGTTCCATCTATAGACAATTAATTTATTATTATATATTATATAAATGAGTTCTGATAAAATTAAAGAATTGAGCGAACTAGTTGATTCTGCTATAAATGCTATAAATGGGTTAAATGAAACCAATGTAGATGATGTTAAAAATGAACTTATTCGAATAAATTCACAAATACAATCTAATTTTGGGCCACAAAACTTTAATAAGACTGAATTAGACGATTTAGATAAACTGGTAGATAGACTTGGCGTTGTTCTTCGCAGCGATATTAATTCTGAATATAATAAAAGTGCTGGAATTCACCCACAAAATGAAACTGATGAAAAATCATTTTATACAACATACAACATGGTTAGTGGATTGCATCATGATGTAAAATATAAGAAGACGAGCACCCGGCCTTCGTCTATACCTCCGCCTCCACCTTCTCAGACAAACAATAATTCCATTGTTGAGAGAATTGGTACCCTAGAACAAAAGGTTGAAGAATTACAAAAACGTATTAACAAAGCTTATGGAGGCAAAACGCATAGAAAGCGTTCTCGAAAGAGTAAAAAGAGCCGTCGCCGTCGTTAATAAAAAATATGTGCTTTTCCACGCACACATTTTTTATTTTTATTTTGGTTTTCAGTTAATTATTTTATTTAAACCGTAGTAGCCGAAGCGCGCTGGCACTCGCGCCTTATATTATCATTGTCCATAACCTTCCCCGAGAATCTCCAAATACTTACCCGGCATCTTACGTTCGATCTTCTGGTTTTCTATTTTTATGCCTCGCGAGGCGGCCATAGTCCCTTCTCGCGTATTTCATCGATAATCTCCTTATACTTTCCCGGCGCCTTTTGTTCGAACCACTCATATCCCTTGGTGGTCGGTAACATATGCGCATCCATCATGCCTGGGTGTTCGTACTTATAGACCCCAATGAGTCCTGCCTCTCGTAGACGGTCGATAGAAGCTACGTAATACTCCAGCCACATATATTCGTTATACCAATCCTGAGTGTTCCGTTCAACTCCGATAGACAACATAACTGTCGCCCCAACCCCCCTAGAATATACTTCGCACGGTTCTGTTGGGAATCTCGCCTTGCCCTTGATTAGGGAATACATGGTATTTACGTCGATCACGCTTTGAAGGAACTCGAAGTCGCGGTTGTTCTCGATATCGTTGCGCTGCTTAGTGGTAATCGTTGCGGGAACAGACATTTTGGTTGGGTTTGCGTGTTTTGATTGGAAAACATGGGTATAAAAATCAATTTTTATAGGTTTGTGTTTGTGTAGGATTTAGGGTATCGACTTAAAATGGTATCGACTTAAAATGTCTGCTTTTATACTATATAATGGAGATTGCCGAAATAAATGTAGATGTTTTACCAGAAAGTAAAGGTTCTATCGTCGCTAAGAGCAATGGTTCTAGTTCTGAGGTTCCACCTGCTAAAAGTAATAGCGATAGTAAGACTAAGAAAAGTCTCAGTAAAAGTAAGAAAAGTGCCCTGCGCCGATTCACTCAGAAACGCGCGGCAAAAACAATCGGTAAATTCATTAATAAAACCGGTAGTAAGCGTAAGGCTGAGTTCTTGAATGCGGTTTGCTCCGATTCCGGTGTGTGTATCGCCTTCGGAAAAGAACGAAAGAAGATATTCGATTTTTTCAAGGGCTTCACACAGTTCGATTATTTGAGCGGCATAAAGACGATCGGCGCCGTATCCGGTAATGGATTCGTAAAAGAACTGG
>JACCDP011431157.1_pt1 | contig 16480 bp, 14 predicted proteins | sample 7445841 | NCBI WGS metagenome assembly JACCDP01 (sample SAMN15323441, study PRJNA562643) | freshwater metagenome | isolation source: river surface water | place: USA:Blue River Watershed | collected 2017-08-17 | reverse complement strand
CCCACGCCATTAAGGCTCCCGAACTGCTTGCTGTCAGCAAAGGACAGACCTCTAATCGCATCAGAGAACTTGCCAACCTCGGACATACTAGGTTTGGCGAAAATTACGCTCAAGAGCTGTTAGACAAAGCCTCAGAATTGGAGGATCTTCCAATACAATGGGTTTTCATCGGCCATCTTCAGTCGAATAAAATAAAAAAAATTGTTTCGGTTGTTAGTGAAATCCAAACAGTGGGCAACTTAAGACATGCTGAAATGATTGAAAAAGCCGCATTGAGTTTCGATAAGATCCCTTTTCCCATATATATCGAAGTCAACGCAGGTGACGAAGCTACAAAGACGGGATGCCCTTTAGACCAAGCTCAAGCACTTGCTGAATCGATTCAAGCAAAGTGTCCCGGGCTTCGTATCAAGGGGATTATGGCTATACCACCTAGCACCTATCAAGATGCTACCCATTCTTCTCCCCCCAGCCTTTATACCGACCTACGTAAATTAGCCGACTCTATTGGGGACGCTAAGCTATCTTTGGGTATGTCAGGGGATCTCCGATTAGCAACTGAAGCAGGAACAGATCTTGTAAGAATCGGAACTGCTCTTTTCGGGCCTCGATAGGCTTGACCTTCGTCTCGCTCTCTTCGGGATTCTTTGATATTCTTGGAATTCAAGAGCCCATATGTCTCGAGAGGACACCATGATCACGCAAGAAGAAAATCCACTCCTTGGTAATTCAGGACTACCCCACTTTGATCGAATCTTACCTGAACATGTGGGGCCCGCCGTAGATAGCATTTTGAAGACATGTGAGGCAGTACTAGCCAACTTAGAAAAATCTGCCAAGCCAACCTGGGAGAACCTTGTTGAGCCGCTTGAGTCAATGAGACGCTCTCTACACAGCACATGGAGTCCTGTGCAGCACCTCATTGGAGTTAAGAACTCTCCGGCACTCAGAGATGCTTATGAAAAAGCTCTGCCAAAAATTGTGAGCTTTTCCCTTCGGCTATCACAAAGCAAAGAGCTTTTTCAATCCTTCAAGCAATTCCGTAACAACCAGGATTGGAACAAGTTAAATCGCGCACAGCAGCGAGCAATTGAAAGTCATCTACTCAACGCTAAACTCTCTGGTATCGAACTAGAGGGAGCTGCCCAGGAAAGGTTCAATGAGATATCGCAGCGCTTATCCCAACTGCAAACTAGTTTTTCAAATCATGTACTAGATGCCACAAAAGCATACCAATTACTGCTTACTGACCCTAGTGATGTTGCTGATATCCCGGAAACTTTTCGAGCTATCTGGGCTGACCAGTATCAATCTCAGCATCCGGATAAACAACCCGTCAATGCGACAAATGGCCCTTGGCTAGTCACCCTTAATTTTGCTAGCTACATGCCCTTCCTCAAATATTGCAACAACAGACAGCTGAGGCAGGAAGTTTACAAGGCTTATGTGACTAGAGCTTCCGTTGGAAATTTTGATAATACACCCATCATGAAGGAAATTTTAAGTCTTCGACTTGAGTTAGCAAAGCTACTGGGATTCCAAAGTTTTGCAGAAGTCAGCCTTGCGAGTAAGATGGCTGGAAATGTTGAGACTGTCGAACAACTTCTCCACGATCTAAGCAAAGTTTCAACTCAAAAAGCAAGACTAGAACTTAATGATCTAGAGAGCTTTGCTCATAAAAACGGACTGCAGGATCAACTCCAGAATTGGGACATTTATTTTTATTTAGAAAAATTACGACAAGAGAAATTTAATTTTAGTGACGATGAGCTTCGTCCTTATTTTCCGCTTGATCGTGTCCTTACAGGTCTCTTTAGGCTTCTAGAAAATTTGTTTGGCATCAAAGTTGTTCCCAGCACAGAAAAAGTTACTTGCTGGCACAAGGATGTTTTGTATTACGAAGTCCAGGATGAAAATAACTCAACGATAGCTGCGTTCTATCTAGACCCTTATGCTCGGCCGGAAGAAAAGCGCGGCGGGGCGTGGATGGACACCTGCTTGGATCGAGGCTTGGTGAATGGAAAAAAAATAAATCCAGTGGCTTACCTGGTTTGCAATGGCACTCCCCCTGTTGGCGATACGCCTTCCCTTTTGAGCTTCGAAGAAGTTGAGACACTATTTCATGAATTCGGGCACGGCCTGCAACACATGTTGACCAAAGTAGATTATCTCGATGTAACTGGAATTAATGGAATCGAATGGGATGCCGTTGAACTACCAAGCCAATTTATGGAAAATTGGTGCTATCAAAAAACAGTGGTTCAAAATCTCACAAAGCACATCAAAACCGGCAAGCATTTACCAGACGAACTTTTTGAAAAAATTCATAAAGCAAAAACATTCAATGCTGCCAACCTTATGGTTCGCCAACTCCACTTCGCTATGGTGGACATGGAACTTCATCACCGCTCAATCCTTTCTTCTGAAGGAGAATCTCTCGATTCCATAAATCGTCGGATTGCTTCAAAGGTCTGTGCCATTCAGCCTATTTCAGAAGACCGCTCTCTCTGTACTTTCGAACATATTTTCGCGGGCTCATACGCTGCCGGATATTATAGTTACAAATGGGCAGAAGTATTAAGCGCAGACGCATTCAGCAGATTTGAGGACGAAGGTCTTGATGATGCAAACGTTGCAAGAGTAGGTAGAGATTTTAAAGAGACAGTATTAGCGCTGGGCGGTAGTCAACATCCCTTAGAGGTTTTCCGAATGTTTAGGGGAAGAGAACCTAAGGTAGACGCCCTTTTGCGCCATAATGACTTAAACACTTGAAGGGTTGCCTTGCTTTTAGGTCAGCTCGGCCTTAGCATAAAGGACGAGTCCAATGGAAAGGACCTGGCAATAAGATCAGAGGTATATGGAGGTATTTATGGGTCCTGCTGCTGCAGATGGCCTAGCTGCCGTTCTCAACATGTTTTTTAATATGCTTCAGCTTCTAATTCTAGCTTCTGTAATAGTCAGCTGGGTGGGAGACAGGAGCAACGTCGTTGTCCAAATGATTTTCAACATCACAGAGCCAATTTATCGACCCATTCGCCGATTTACAGCTCGCATCCCAGGCCCTTTCGATTGGGCTCCAATGATTCTACTTGCCATTATCATCTTCTTGGAAAGATTCCTTGTTCAAGCGCTTACTAGCTACGCCAGATCTGGCATGTATTGAGCCTTTATAATCAGTCTGATTAAATAGTAGGGGGAAATGACAAATTTCCTCCCTTTATTAATTCCCGCAGTTTCTTTCCCTCTTCTCTGATGGACGGGGAATTTCATGAGGTGCGGAATGAATGTGTTCAGATCTAACGCTCTATTAATGTCAGCAGTAATAACCTGCCTCTTCGGCCTATGGCTGCAACACCCCGCTCGCCTTGAATCTTTGCGGTCAACATATGAACTCGAAGCTCCACCGCCGTTAGCACAATTAGAGCCTCGACTCACCAACATCTTTGTCTTAGGCTTTAAAGATATTTATGACGACTTTATATCTATTTGGCTCATGCAAGCTCTAATCGACTCACGCCAAAGAAATGTTGATAAATTGATCAAGACGGTGGATCTCGTTACAAGACAAGAACCAAAATGAGAGACAACTTATCTTCTAGCTTGTTTTGTTTTATACAAAGATTTTTCAAGGCCTGATAAATGTAAAGATATCATTCTAAATGGTCTCAAAGCCTTCCCCTCTAGCTGGCGACTTCCCATGACTCAAGGGTATGTATCTTATTTTTTAATGAAAGAGCCCGCACAAGCTGCAAGTTTCTTTATGATGGCAGCCTCTAGACCAAAATCCCCAGCTTATGTCCAAAGATTGGTAAACAAACTGATAAGAGAAAACACCCTGGATCCTAAAGACATAGAGGAAAGCTTGAAAATCCTTGATCAGCATGGTGGAAGCGAAACTTTTAAACAAATCCTTAGTACTATAGAGTCATCAACAAAGAAATAACCAAGGAAGGTTGATGAGTAATGGAGAATCCTCCAATTCTAGAAGTAAGAAATATCACAAAGATTTTTGACAATGATCTATTCCAAAAAAAGAAGGTCATCCTAGACGATCTTTCTCTGAAATTCCATGATGGCAAATGCACTGCCTTTATGGGTCATAATGGTGCCGGAAAAACAACGACAATCCGTATAATTTTTGGTCTTATGAAACCAGACAAGGGACAAGTCCTGTACCGTGGGCAACCGATAAAGCAAGCTGATAAAAAAAATATCGGTTACATGCCTGAAACTAACAAACTCCCTCTCAATTTAACTTGTGAAGAAATCCTTTTGCATCAGCTCCGAATATTCAATCCGGATCGGATAAAACCTAAGCAATACGATGAAAGAATTGAGGAGTCGCTTCGAGAAATTAATCTTTGGGATCATCGCAAAAAGAAAGTTGGCAGCTTGTCTAAAGGTTTAGGTCGACGCCTTTCATGGGCACAGGCAACCGTTCACAAGCCTGAGCTTATTATCCTCGATGAGCCAATGTCCGGCTTAGATCCATTGGGATACAAGTTGATGTCGAGTCTCATCAAAAAACTTCGCTCGAAGCAAGTTAGTATAGTTCTCTGCACTCACGAGCTTTGGAGCATACAGGAACTCTGCGATGAAGCTTATATAATACAAAAAGGCCGTCTCTGCTATAGCACAAACGCAAAGGAAAGTAGCTTGGACAGCATAAAGTCACAACTACACAAAGTTACAATATCTGGCCTAAGCTTAGACGACTCTCAAATGTTCCTTACAAAATATAATTTACCCCTTTGGGTTGAGTCCCATCCCAGTGGCCATAAAATCGACCTCTTATTTAGTGAATATTCAGAGGCTGTGAAGTGGCTATCTTTCTCACTTCAACAAGGACTTGTTGTAGTTAACTTCCAAAAGACAAGCCGACTAGATGAGCAGCACCTCATAAAGTACTTCGAGGAGAAATCATCCCAATGAAGGCATTGATAGCAATTACAAAGGAAACTTTTTTAAGACTGAGAAGAGATAAAATTTTTTCACCTGCTATTCTTGTAGGCTTATCACTTCTCGGTCTCTCTGGATTAGCAAGTTATTGGGGGATTGAAGAGTTTTTTAAAATTCTTTATGACTTAGGCACGGCATCTTTTCAATTAACTGGGAGCACTGTCGCTATTTTTTGGGGAACCAAGCTTATTGCCGATTCGAGGCAAGAAGGATCACTAGAAGTTCAGCTCGCATCACCAGTCAGCCGAAGTGTTTGGTTACTAGGAAAATTCTTTGGCCTGAGCTTAGCGCTCACAGTTCTTGCATTGATCTTTTTAATAGGATGGCAAGGTGTTTTTTGGTCCTACGGAATCGGATGGCTATCAGCTCGTGACTTACTTATCTTTGCTCTCTTGACTATGAGTTGGTTTGTTATGGGAGCAACTTCGATATTATTTGCAAGTTTCACCAGCCAAGGGGTAGCACTCTTTTGTAGTGGCTGGAGCTTTTTAACAGGCCTCGTTTCTGCACCCATCGCTCAAGCCCTTGCCCCTGAAACACCCGCAGCCACACGAAAGTTAGTGGAAACTCTGGCTTCCTTTTGGAATTTGCATCTATTCAATTTAAGCTCGCTCTATACTCACAGCGAACCACTCTCTGATCTATTTCTTTTAACCCGCTTCAGTTATGGGTTTTTATTGATAGCTTTATCAGTATCTTTAGCTTGTTTACTGTTTCAAAATCGTGACCTTATCGCAAGTTAGACCTAACTTGGGGTATAATACAGTGGGAGCTTAACGCGAGAGGACTTATGCATGGCCCGAGCATTGAATCAAACAATGGCGTGGATTATCTCTGGAGCTGTGAGTGCCGTTATCTTTGGATCAATTGTTGGAATAATGTTATCGAATAAAGGCAGTAAGCACGAGGTCAAAGATGAGCATGATGTTGCTCATGGTGAAGACACCAGTTCTCACGGATCTTCACACAGCACACATGATACTCATAATGCACAGCAAGCAGAGCATGCTGAATCTCATGAACCTTCTAAGGAAAAAGCTCACGACAAACCACATGGCTCAGACCCAGCTCATCCAAAAGAAGCGAAACAAGTAAGCCACGATGAAGAAGAAATAAAAGCCGAAACTTTCGAACATAAGGGCGGCGACCACAGCCCTGCACCGCACTAAAAAAGTATACATCAGGCTTTCGTGGAGGCTCTCTCTGCACCGATTTTTTGTTGTTGACTGACTAAACAGGTAAATCTTAGCAACCAAACACGATAAAAGGCCTCTAAAACAATTTTTCCTGACATTTTTGAGTGGCCTTCACGTCGCTCAAGAAAAGTAATTGGATGCTCTTTAATTTCGTAACCTGCTCGGAAAGCTCTGTACTTTAATTCGATTTGAAAAGAGTAACCCTCACTGCCAACCTTCTCCAATTCGATGGATTTCAGTACATCCGCTTTCCAAGCATTGTAACCACCCGTCAAATCTCGAACACGCATACCTAGAATAGTTCGGGCATACCAGCTGCCACATCGAGATATGAGCTTGCGCCAGGGGTTCCAGTTCTGGGTTCCTCCTCCTTGGATGTATCGACTACCGACTACAACAGGATACTTTCGTAGCAAATCCAACATGGCTGGAAGCTCTTTGGGTTCGTGAGAAAAATCTGCATCAATTTCAACGACGGCCTGGTAACCCCTCTTCAATGCCCATTGAAAACCTGCAATATAGGCCGTTCCTAACCCTAACTTCCCCTGCCTTTCCAGGATAAACACGGACCCAAGCATGAATCCGGGACTATCTTTCACGAGCTGAGACGTGCCATCCTGACTATTATCATCAACGACCAGAATATGCGCGCTCGGAACGTACTTAGAAATTTCTTCTAGTAGAGCAGAAATATTTAAAGCTTCATTGTAAGTAGGTATAACAATTAAGCTTTTGACTTTATTTTCTTGAGGCAAAGATTATTCCTCCGCAATTAACCCGAGCACTTTGACTATACCTATCGCTGACTTTGCACTATGATAAAGAAATTGAAACTGGTGTTTTTTTTGAAAAGGCTTTGCATCCAATGCCGGAAAACAATCAAAATTCGCAAGACAACAATCTGATTGACCTAGCTCGTGAAAGGCAACGACTTCAGCAACAAAGGGCTCAGCAAGCAAAGTCCAAAAAAATGACTCGCTCTACACGAGCTTCGGATCGTCCTTCACAAGGAATTCGCTGGTACAACTATCTCCAGTTGGGCCTCTTTCTTTTGCTTTTTGCGTACTTCATGACCCTCTGCAAGGGCTCGTGATCGAAAACCTTCCAAGTAATCCTGCCATTCAACAGCAGTTAAGCTTCTTTTCTGCACATTACACTCTTTGCAGGCAGGGACGAGGTTGCCTTGGGTACTTTTCCCTCCGCGACTAATTGGCACCACATGATCCATTGTTGCGTCAGCTCTAGTCAGCACACACCCGCAATAATAGCAGGCCGTATTCTGGATAAGATTTTGCCACCAGCGCGACTTTTTCAAATCTTTAGCTTTTTGACGTTCTTTCCGGATAGTGTCCGCATCGACTTCGTAGAACATACGTCCTCCCAGCCGGGTTTCTATATCAGAGCACATTTCAACAAGCCACCACGAATAAAGATAAATTTCAGTTAAATTTACAAAAATTACCCTCTACACAAGCCCCCAAAAGGAACGATTGTTCCCCCGCTCACGGAAGCTTACTTTGAGACTAAGCGTCATCATATACTGCAACAATTGGGTGCAAAAACAGAGTAATAGGAGTATGCTGCTACCCACACGTTTGACTCACTTGAACGAGGATTCCATGGCAAACAAACGGCTTGATACATTCAAATCACAAAAGACCTTGGATGTGGATGGGAAGTCTTACCAATACTTCAGCCTACCCGACGCTTCCAAAAATGGCGCTGGTGACATCAGCAAATTACCCGTAACTTTGAAAGTATTACTAGAGAATTTGCTAAGATACGAAGACGGCTCTATCGTGACTAAAGACGATATCCAAGCTATTCCAAGCTGGGTAGCAACGAAGACTTCAACACATGAGATTGCATTCCATCCAGCTAGAGTCCTCATGCAAGACTTTACCGGAGTACCGGCTGTCGTTGACTTGGCGGCAATGCGCCAGGCTATGCAGGCCCTTGGGGGAGACGCTAAGAAAATCAACCCCCTTTCCCCAGTTGACCTTGTCATAGACCACTCTGTGATGGTTGACTTTTTTGGAACTCCAGACGCATTCCAAAAGAACGTCGATCTCGAATTTGACAGGAATATGGAGCGTTATCAGTTTTTGAAGTGGGCACAAAACTCTTTTGACAATTTCCGCGTTGTGCCTCCCGGTACGGGAATCTGCCATCAGGTTAATCTTGAATACCTCGCTAAAGTGGTCTGGAATCGCTCAGAGGACGGTAAGACTTTTGTATTCCCTGACACAGTAGTTGGAACAGATAGCCACACGACGATGATTAACGGGCTGGCTGTCCTCGGTTGGGGCGTTGGTGGCATTGAAGCTGAAGCTGCCATGCTGGATCAGCCCGTAACGATGATTTTGCCAGAAGTGATTGGCTTCAAACTTACAGGTAATCTCAAAGAAGGCCTTACAGCTACAGACCTTGTTTTGACTGTAGTCGAGAAGCTTCGCAAAGTCGGTGTCGTTGAGAAATTTGTTGAGTTTTTTGGACCAGGCCTCGATAGCTTAGCTCTAGCAGACCGCGCAACCATTGCTAATATGGCCCCCGAATATGGCGCTACCTGCGGCTTCTTCCCAATCGATGACGAAACGCTTCGTTACTTGCGATTGACTGGACGAGACGAACATCAAGTCAAGGTTGTCGAAGCCTATGCAAAAGCTCAGGGCCTATGGAGAGACGGCAAAGTCGAAGCAGTTTACACACAAATTGTCGAACTAGATCTATCGACTATTGAGCCAAGCCTTGCAGGTCCTGCACGTCCTCAAGACCGCATTTCGCTATCAAAGGCCAAGTCTGATTTTGCTACAAGTCTTCCTAAGACTTTCAAAGTTCCTGAAAAAGACCTCAAAGTCTCAGCAAAAGTTTCCGGAGAGTCTTACGATCTACACCATGGTGATGTAGTGATCGCAGCTATTACTAGCTGTACCAATACATCGAATCCTTCCGTCCTGATTGCTGCTGGCTTACTTGCAAAGAAAGCTGTAGAACTAGGTCTTTCTCGGAAACCTTGGGTAAAAAGCTCCCTAGCTCCAGGCTCTCAAGTCGTACAGGATTACCTCGAGCATGCTGGTCTCCAAAAATTTCTAGACCAGCTAGGCTTTAATATTACGGGCTTCGGCTGTACTACTTGCATCGGCAACTCAGGTCCACTGCCTGAAAAAATATCAAAGACCATCCAAGAAAATAATTTAGTGGCTGCCGCTGTCTTGTCAGGCAATAGAAACTTTGAGGGACGGATCAGTCCGGATGTCAAAGCCAACTATCTTGCATCGCCTCCATTAGTCGTGGCTTATGCCATTGCCGGCTCATTAAATGTCGATCTTGCTACAGAGTCGCTTGGCAAGGGAAGTCATGGCAAAGATGTCTTTCTCAAAGACATTTGGCCTACGAACGATGAAATTCAAAAGGCTGTAGCGGCTTCTCTCTCTCCCGCAATGTTTAAAAAGCGCTACGACAATGTCGCTCTAGGCCCCGTTCAGTGGCAAAAGACAAATGCGGGACAAGGACTCACCTTTAGCTGGGATCCTAAAAGTACCTACGTACGCCATCCTTCCTATTTCGAAAAAATGCCCAAAGAAGCAAAAGGACAAGACGATATCCTTACCGCTCGCCCCCTGGCAATATTGGGTGATTCTGTCACGACAGATCACATCTCACCAGCGGGAAATATCGGTAAAAACAGTCCTGCAGGGAAGTATCTTCAAGATCATGGCGTCACGCCTGAAGACTTCAATTCCTACGGCGCACGTCGGGGTAATCACGAAGTCATGATGCGGGGAACTTTCGCAAATATCCGAATAAAAAATGAGATGCTCGATGGGAAGGAGGGCGGATATACCAAACATATTCCTACCGGTGAAGTTCTTTCCATTTACGATGCAGCGATGCGTTACAAAGAACAAGCTACTCCGCTTATTGTCATCGGTGGCAAAGAATATGGTACTGGTTCCTCTCGCGACTGGGCAGCAAAAGGCACCAATTTACTTGGAGTACGAGCCGTAATCGTAGAATCTTTCGAAAGGATACATCGCTCTAACCTCATCGGGATGGGAGTACTTCCTCTGTTCTTCACGGGCGGACAAAACCGAAAGTCGCTCCAACTAACAGGCGATGAAGTTTTTGACATCAAAGGCATTCGGACTATGAAGCCAAGAGAAAAGCTTGCTTGTACAATCACACGAAAAGATGGCAGTAGAGTAGATATTCAAGTACAAAGTGCCATCTATAGTGAGGACGAACTCGCTTACTTTAATAATGGCGGTATTTTACAGTTTGTACTGAGACGTCTGGCGAATTAACTTCAAAAAAGCAAAAACCCTCGCTGAAAAGCGGGGGTTTTATCTTAGTAGAGATGGCGGCCCCAACAGGAATCGAACCTGTATCTAGTCTTTAGGAAAGACTTGTTCTATCCGTTGAACTATGGGACCTATGCCTCGAACCCTACACCAAGTAGTTTAAGTTTTCCAATCTCTATTTTTGAGAAATAAGCCAAGCCAACCCTGCGTAGATTGACTTAGATTAACTCCACTAAGCAAGAATCATCAATGGATCTTCCAGGAAAGATGTCAAAGTTTGCAAAAACTCCGCACCTACGGCACCATCAATGACCCGATGATCGCAGGAGAGTGTCATAGTCATTCTCGGTTGAACTTCAATTTGACCGTCAGATCGAACCCAAGGTGTAGGTATTGTTGCCCCCACTGCCAAAATCGCTGCCTGAGGAGGATTGATAATTGCAGTAAATTGTTCTATTCCCATCATCCCTAAATTAGAAATGGAGAATGTTCCGCCTTGATACTCGTCTGGCTTCAACTGACCATTCTTAGCTTTTTGAATTAATTCTCGCGTCTGGACTGCTATTTCTCGAGCACCTAGGTTGTTCGCATAACGCACAACTGGTGTTATCAGACCATCTGGAACAGCTACAGCAACAGCAATGTGTGCGGCGCCATACCGACGAATAGAATCTCCCTGCCAAGAACTATTCACCTCAGGGTGTCTCATGAGGGCCCTAGACAATGCTAATATCAAGAGGTCGTTTACACTAACTTTCGAGAGTTTCCGTTCTTCAGCTTCCCTGTTCAAACGAATACGCCAGTCGTTGAACTTAGACATATTGGCTGATCTTGTTAAGTAGAAGTGAGGCGCTTCATTCTTCGCAGATAGGAGTCTCTTTGCAATCGTCTTACGCATCATGCTTAGAGGTAGATCTTGATCTCCCACTTGAGGTAGCGGAATTGGTGTGATGGGTCCAATTTCCGGTAACTTAGTTGCGCCAGCTACACCCAAACTGATTGCCTTCTCGACGTCCCTTACAACTACTCGCCCATTTGGACCAGTTCCTTCTAGTTGCCCAAGGTCTACCTTGTTCTCGTCTGCCACCTTCTTTGCTAAAGGTGATGCTCGCAAGCGTCCGGCTGAAGAGGCGCCAACTTCTTTGGAGGAAGAGAGTTTTTGATTTTTTACTTCAGGTTCAGAAATATGGGAATTTTTTGAATCCGGCTTGGAGGAAACCACTTCTGGCTTAGCCGAAAGCTTTCCTAAGTCAATTGCCTCTCCCTTTTCTCCTAGAACACAGATGGGCTGATTCAATTGACAAGCTTTTCCAGCTGGAACCAGAACCTTGAGTAAGTATCCCTCAAATGGCGAGTTATACTCCATCGTTGCTTTATCTGTTTCGATTTCAACGAAGGCTTCTCCTTCTTCTACGAAGTCACCTTCTTTTTTTAGCCACGCAGCGATACCACCCTCTTCCATTGTATCGCTCAACTTTGGCATTTCTATAATATGTGCCATCACTTATTTTCCTTGATAGTAAGCTGAAATACGAATCTTAAATGTACAAAACTTCCCGTACCGCACTCACAATTCTATCAACTTGAGGCATTACTCTGTGCTCTTGAGCCTCGTTATACGGCATGGGTACAAACTCATTCGTAACTCGAACCACAGGCGCATCAAGATCGTCGAAGCATTCTTTTTGAACCCTGTCCGCAATTTGAGAGCCGACAGAGCCAAAAGACCAAGCTTCCTCTACCACTACAAGTCTGTGTGTCTTGCGGATACTAGCAAAAATGAGGTCTTCGTCTAAGGGTTGCAATGTACGAGGGTCCAATACTTCTACTGAAACGCCAGCTTTCGACAGTTCGTCTGCAGCCTCCAAAGCTTTATGAAGCACCTTATTCCACGCAATAATAGTGACATCTGAGCCCTCTCGCTTAATGTCTCCTTTACCAAGAGGAATAACGTACTCTTCCTCTGGAACTTCACCTTTGAAGCCGTACATCATTTCACTTTCAAGAAAAAGTACTGGATTGTTGTCACGGATTGCTGCCTTCAACAAGCCTTTGGCATCGTAGGGTGTAGAACATGTCACGACTTTTAATCCAGGGATGTTGGTAATCATGGGCTCGTAAGCCTGACTATGTTGAGCTCCCAACATGTGAGCTGCTCCGTTTGGTCCTCTAAAAACAATTGGTATCTGAAATTGGCCACCGGACATATACAGCATTTTAGCAGCATGATTCACAATCTGATCAAAACCCTGAATACCAAAATTCCAGGTCATAAACTCAATAATTGGCCTTAAGCCAACCATTGCTGCACCGACACCTAAACCAGCAAAGCCGGCTTCTGATATAGGAGCATCCCAAATTCTGGTTTCCCCAAATTTTTCCAGCATGCCCTTAGAGACTTTGTAAGCTCCATTATAGAGTCCTACTTCTTCACCCATCAAAAATACAGATGGATCTCTCTCCATCTCTTCCGTCATCGCCTGATTTAGCGCTTCCCGCATAGTTAAAATAGCCATTGGAACAACTCCTTTTTCTTCACAAAGCCAGAACGTGATCCCAAAGTTCTTGGACGGATGGATTGGGTGAGGCGTCTGCAAAAGCTTCTGCCTCATTAACCAACTCTTTAGCTGCTTTGTCCCAAGACTTGAGGTCTTCTGGAGTCGCTAGCTTCTGCTCCAACAGGTACTTTTCAAGTTGCATGATGGGGTCTTTGTTCTTCTGGTAGTCTTCCACTTCTTCTTTGGTTCGATATGTTCCTGGATCAGAAACGGAATGACCACGATATCGATAAGTGAGTGCCTCAAGTAAGTAGGGTTTTTTATCGATACGCATCTGATCTACGATCGCTTTCACATGCTCATATGTCGAAATCACATTCATCCCGTCGCAATCAGAATGGGCCATATCGAAAGCCAAAGCTCGCTTCCACAAATGGTCGACGGATGTAGTACGCCGAATATCAGTGCCCATGCCATATTTGTTATTTTCGATTATGAAAAGAACAGGCAAATCCCAAGTTGCAGCCATGTTCATTGCTTCGTAAAACTGGCCTTGATTTTGAGCTGCATCACCCATGTAGCACACACAAACATCGTCTTCTTTGCTGTAACGGATTTTAAATCCTACACCTGCAGCAATTGGAGTTTGACCACCAACGATCCCATGACCACCTAAAAATCTGTGCTCTTTGCTAAACATGTGCATAGAGCCGCCCTTCCCTCGACAGCATCCGTCTACTTTCCCAAAAAGCTCCGCCATCACAGCTGAAGGTGATATCCCCTTGCCGATGGCTTGGGTGTGAGATCTGTAACCACTGATCATGTAATCCGTAGGTCGAAGTGCATACTGAACTCCGACCGCCAAACCTTCTTGACCGATGTGGAGGTGACAGAAGCCAGAAAACTTCTGCTTCGTGTACGCCAATCCAACCCTTTCTTCGAACCTTCTGAAAAGACACATATCTTTGTACATACTAGTGAGGACATCTTTGTCCAATTGGGCTTTCTTCTTCGCAGTCATTTTTTGTCCTTCAAAAACGCGCCTATCTCGTAAATTTACAACTCAACCCCAGACATTATGCTCCCCTTTTGCATAATGACTTTATCAAGTCGCTACAAGCTCTTTACACCAAAGAGAATGATGAAAAAATACAATTCAACTGAACCGCTTCATAGCTACCGTCGCATTGGTACCACCAAAGCCAAATGAGTTGGAAAGCGCTACTCTCACTTTCTTTTCAACAGCTTGACCTGGGACATAATTTAACGGGCAATCTGGATCAGGATTTTCATAGTTCGCAGTGGGCGGAATAATACTTTTGGCAATCGTGAGAGCAGTAAAAACTGCCTCTATTCCACCTGCCGCACCCAAACAATGTCCTGTCACTCCTTTTGTAGATGAAATGAGAAGTCGTTTTGCATCTTCTCTAAACAAGTCCTGGATCGCCTCGCTTTCGTATTTGTCATTGAGAGAAGTCGATGTTCCGTGGGCATTGATATAATCGACTTGGTCAATTCCTACGTTGGCACAATGAAGAGCCTGTTCCATAGCGCGTCTACCACCCTCGCCTCTCTCTGGTGGAGCTGTAATGTGATAAGCATCACCTGAGGCACCGTATCCAACCAACTCAGCGTAAATTTTTGCACCCCTTTTTTTGGCGTGCTCTAACTCTTCTAAGATAAGAATTCCTGCTCCCTCGCCCATCACAAAACCATCCCGGTCCCTGTCGAAAGGTCTTGATGCTTTTTCAGGAGCGTCATTTCTTGTGCTTAATGCTTTTAACGCTGCAAAAGAGGCAATTCCCAAAGGGCTGATTGCACTTTCCGCACCACCACATACGTAGGCATCTGCGTCACCACGTCGAATCCCGATAAACGCTTCACCAATCGCATGAGTGCCACTCGAGCATGCTGTTGCGAGACACAAATTGGGTCCTTTGAGTCCGTACTTTAATGACACATAACCGGCTGCCATGTTAGGTATGGCAAACGGAATGAAAAATGGCGAGATTCTCTTTTCGCCTTTTTCTGCCAACAGAAGAGCATTTGCTTCAATATCCTGGATTCCTCCCATACCCACGCCAATGATGCAGCCGTATTTATGGGGAGCAGATTCAAAATTTAAACCACTATCTTTAATGGCTTCATCTGAAGCCATAGTTGCAAACGTTACAAATCTGCTCAGGCGTCGCTCATCTTTTGCATCAATAATCCCCTGGCTTGACAGGTTTTTCACTTCGCCAGCAATTTGTACCTTGAAATTACTTGGATCGTACAACGAAATGCGACGTATCCCTGATATGCCAGCCGTAGCCGCCTCCCAGCTCTCTCTAACGGAGTTTCCAGTAGGTGCGACCATCCCTAATCCTGTGACTACGACTCGTCTCATACTTCCACCTTTTTTTTGAAGGGTCATGACACACTGACCCGTTCTTGTGGCTTCCTTGTGATGGGCATTTTCAGCTGGGACGCCAACATTGAATTATAAAGTTTCAGACAAATCTACACTTCCTACAATTCTAGTCCGTTAATTTTTGATGAAAATGCACAGCTAACAACACGGACCAAATTTTTTACAAAAATTAATGGCTCTGATACAAATACCGTTCTAGCGCTCACTTGTAAACTCATCACAAAGCCAGCAATTTGGCGGCTCTATTAAGAATCACTCGCGTATAGCGGACTTACTACGGAGACGACCTAAAAAAGGAAGATTTCGCGGATCTAGAATTGGTTCCGACGGGGGAAGCCTATTCTTTTGATAAGCCAAAAATGCAGCCAAAACCAAAAGAATTATTTGAGGTGCCCAAGCTGCCAGTGGGGCATTTAAGTGATTTTTTTCGCCGAGATACTTAAATGACATTATCAGAACATAACCGATGATTATCGTCAGACTTGACGCGATAAACCCGTAACTTTTACCTCTACGTTCGTCCTGGATTCCGAGGACCATAGCAAAGACACTGAAAACAATGCATGCAAATGGCATAGAAAATCTTTGGTGAAAGAGGTAGCGAGCTTTAAGGTAATCGTCGCGTTCTTTACCTTCGTTCGGCTCCTTCATATTAATAAAATTCCAAAGTTCTATAGGAGAAAAAGATCGATAATCATCTTCCGCTATTTCTGGGCCGAAAATTTGATCGCGAAATATATGGAGCAAATCCATCTGGACCTTTTTGAACTTTACAACAGACATCTCTTTGCTCGTTGCTTGAGATGAATACATGACACCATAATCAAAGGTCATCATAAGCTTACCATCACTCACACTACCATCTATCGAGGCAGAAGGAGCTAAAAGAGTAAAATGCTGTGCTGGACTATCTTTGCCAGGGGCTAGCATAACATTTTCAAGATGAGTCCTATCCGGTGAAATTTTTTCAGCGTAAAGAACGTATCCTAAAAAGTCATCCATAAATACACCAGGCTTCATGCGATATCGGATCAAATTATCCAACTCATTCTGCGTCTTCCGATGATAAAACTGGAGCGTTTCTCTCCGACCCCATGCCTCGAAATAAACACT
>JACCDP010754023.1_pt1 | contig 16480 bp, 11 predicted proteins | sample 7445841 | NCBI WGS metagenome assembly JACCDP01 (sample SAMN15323441, study PRJNA562643) | freshwater metagenome | isolation source: river surface water | place: USA:Blue River Watershed | collected 2017-08-17 | reverse complement strand
GAAGTGATCTGGTCAATGCCACGAACAACCTGCGACATTCTTCCAGTTCCCAGCGTGCGGTCGAAGTCAAGATAGTCCTCAATTGCTTTGATCTTTGTTTTAAAGTCAGGCGGGAAAAGCAATTGCTGCTTTTGGTTGTAATCAAGGTACTTACCAAGCGTGCTGCCCTTATCAAGTGCAGTCCAGCCCTCACGCAAAGCTTGCTGGTAGTCAACGCCTTCAGCAACATGCGAGAAGTGACGAGCCAATGAATCTGCCATGGTTGGTGGGATCATTGCGATTTGCTGAGCAGCATAAATCTTGCCCATTAGATCGAGGACGTTTTCGCCTTCAGCTGGTCTAATGTTTCTCCAGTATTGAAGAACATCGTCAGCGTGAACTACCGTGCCGAACTGGGTTGCAAGGTCATTTAGGCCAACCGAGCGCAATGACTTAGCCAGATCTTCTACGAAGATTGAGTTCTGCATCAACATGTTGTTCATGCCGTTACCAAACATTGCATCGATGTAGTCGATCATGGTCAAACCAGCTGCACGATCTGCTTCTGGCAAACGAGCTAGGACGTCTTGGATTGTGCTTTCGTTTTTGCCTAAGCCTTCTCTGATTACATCGAAGATCGCATTTGCCCGAACTGGGTCTTGGCCTAGTGCATCGTTTAATTTGCGCAAGCCGGCAAACATTGCGCCGGCTGATTCAAGGCGAATGTGCTCGGTTCCCTGTAGCAACACCTTGCCCTTGCTGGTCATTGTTGCACGATCGGAAACAAACGATAGAGCCTTAGCTAAGCCACCGACTACAGAACCATACTTAAACTCGTTGTAGAAAGTATTTGCGATCTTTGCAGCTTCTACGCTAGATTCGCCCACACGGACATTCGGATCATTTTGCACTGCATCTTCGGCAAGCTTCTGGCTGGCTTCAGCAACTTCGTCATTCTTTGCTTTACGAGCTTTGTTTTTGCTAGCGTGAGTAACCTTGCCGGTTGCTTTCGATTTTGCGGAGTCGGCTCGAGAAGCCTTAATGTTGCTAAAGACTTCTTTAATGTGAGCAAGGTTTTCAGGAGATAGCTGCGCCATTACCTTGGCCAAGTGTTGCTGACCGAATGCAAGGTTTACGCCATCCGGGCTCAGCTTGAACATAAAGTCTTCGCCGTAAATGCTACGTAGGCCATCTTGGAACAAAAGCATTCCAATGCCTTCAACCTTGTCACCAGTCCAAGGAGTCTTAACAATTGTGTCAAGAGCCTGGTTGGTCATGCTAATTCCATCGCCACGCTGCAGCACAAGTGCGATCTGCTTCTGGCGTAGATCTTCTTCGATCAGCTTGGGCCAAACCTGTGGATCCATCAAAGCTTCTTTGACTTCATTTACAATCGCACGACCTTCATCGGTCATCATCCATGTGCGAGTGCGCTCCATTGCAGCTGCAGCTTCTTTGTCTAGCGGCTTACCCATCGCATTTACTAGAGCATCTAAAACGTCATTGCCGAGTTCCGTTAGGTCATCTGCTGCGTTTAGTGCTCTGCCATCATTGCGCTCAATAATCCTACGAACAGCTTCTTGCAAGTTCTGGAATGGGATGTTTTTCTCGGCGTCTGATGTACGCAAGAAACCATTGATAACGGTGTCTAGCTTGCCGGCAGATGGCGAGATCAAAACTTTGAAGATATCTCCAGTAGTCAAGAATGAAACGTGCTCGCCACCTGGCTTCATGGTAACCATCGGAATACCACCGACTCGGAACTGACCGTCGAAAGCGTTTAGTCTGTTTACAAGTTGTGTAGTTGCGCCAGGCGAGAAAGCGCCCTTGCCAATTTGCTTGCCGTAAAAAGCTCTGGTTTGAGCAAGTAGCGATACTTCACCAGTTAGTCTGCGGTGCTGGTGCATCAAGCTCATGTTAAGAGCTTCTCGCTCAGTGCCCTTTGTGCCAGGTTTTGCAGCAGCTGACATACCTGTCTTTGTTACCCAAGTGTCAGTAAGACCCTTCTCAGCAGCTTCACGTGGTGCCTTGAACAAAGTGTCGAGGAATGCTTGGCCGATGATGTCAGCAGATGCGAACTGTGAGCTTAGTCCTCTAGGAAGATTTGCAACATACTTTACGTAATCTTCTGCTTTTAAAATGTCCTCTTTAGGGAATGCGTCAACTGTAGCTGTGTAAACAGCTTTCGCACAATCGCTAGTAAAGACACCCATTAACTGATTCCTCTCAATACATCACCCAGCAAGCTTGGTGGGAACTCTCCTCGAGTTGCAGCCCTACAAGTATCCTCAACCGTAGAAAGCGCATCGTCCGTAAACTTCAAAGACTGTAGCTGAACTTCTGCAATGTCGTAGTTTTCAATTGCCTTCATCAAACTAATCGCCTCTTGATCCACTGTTTTGAAGATTGCCTTTGCAGCGTAAGCTACGGACTCTATCTTAGCGGCAGATTCGATTCGGCCAACGATTTCCTCAAAGCGAGGCAGTGCTTCATTCTTAAACTGTTGGAAGATCTTGCCTGGGGTAGCATCAGGAGCCACACGGATCTGCAGCGTATTTAGAACGCTAGCTAGAAGATCGGATTGCTCCTTGCTGACTGGCAAAGTCTTAGCGGTAATTGCCTCATTAATCGCACCAACGGTTGCACGAATGGCCTGTAGACCGGCAAGCTGCTGTGGTCCCTTGCCTGTCTGTGGCGCTGCAGGGGAGCCTGAGCGACCAGCTAGTCGACCGGTGTAAGCCTTGCCCTGATCTGTAAGAACTCTGTATTGTGGTCCACCTAGAACCTCTGCCTCAGCCTCTGGCACTGGTCTGCCAGTTGAGTCAACCGGAACACCAGACTCTGGATCACGAGCTACAACCTGCTTCTCACCACGTGTACCAGTCACAGATGCTTGACGCTGAATGCCGGAAACATCTGGCATGCCAATCTCACGGCTAAATGGAGCGTCGATAAAGTACTGGCGAGCCGGCAATTTAGCCAACTGAGCAAATGCTTCTGGCCCAAGAGTTGCGATCTTGCGAGCATCAGCACGGCTCTTTAAGAATGGAACCTCATCCCAGAGTCTTGTTGCAATAGTGTCAGCGCTAGAGGCTTCATCCATGATTCTAAAGTCAGTAACGCCTTCTTTTCTAACCTTAGCTCGTAGTGCATCTACCTGATCAAGCATCCATTTCTGCAACGCAATCGGGTAAGAGTCAAGTTCAATGTCACGGCCACGCTTCTTAAGAGCAGCACGAATCTTATCGGCCTCTGGTACAACAACTCGGCCACCTTCACGTACGATAGGGCTTCCAGTAATCTGACCAGGCAAGGCTTCGACTCTACCTGCGATGCCTGCCTCAATACGAGAAGTCGGCAAGCCACCCATCTGTGGCTTTGTGCGATTGATCACAGATCCAAGGTTGTCCAAAAGCAAAGCTAGTGTTGTGGTTGGGCGACCGTTTAGTGTGTAAAGCGCATTTCTAGGAATGCCAGCTGGCAAAAGTCCCTGACCAATGACTGTGCCATTTGGAGCCTTAGTAAAGAACTCGCTATTTGCAATTGAGTTAACTTCAAACCAAGCATTCTTTTCACGCTCAACAACCTCGGCAAGAATGTCGTGGTTGCGTGCACGGAACTGCTCCCAGATCACCTGCTGCCTTGCAGCATTGGCTGGAGTATTCTTTCCCTTACCCATTGCGATATCCAGCGATCTGACATCACGAAGGAGTTCATCATCTGGGAAGAATTGCTCAAGCTTTGCTTGTGTAAATGGAGGCTTAGTTACTTGGCCTTCCTTTAGAGGAGCAGACCAGATTGTTGGCTTGAAAGGCTTAGGATCGTTTATCACACGATTCTCTGCACGCAATGCGCTCTCAAGCAAGGATGTGGCATCTACTGGCTCGTCAAGCTGCTGTCTGAGAATAGCAAGAGCCCTCTCATCTGCAGCCTGCACCTTTACTCCAGTAACTGCAAGTGCTTCTTCGCCTAGACGAAGAAGGTCGGTTAACCCGCCTGCCTTGCTAGGTATTCTTAGGAACTTGTCAAGCTCATCGATAATCTTTAGCGTGCTCTTAGCTTCAACCGTGCTCGGTGCATATTTACCAGGAGCGGTTAACTCGTTGTACTTAGCCTTAAGCTGCTTGATCTCTTCGGTGCTGTAAAGCTTTGATCCCTTGATCGGAGAAGAGACCATTGCAAGATCGCTAAGCAACATGTCGCTGAACTCGACAAGCGCATTGCTCTTCATGCCAATGAACTGGTTGGTGGCATCGACTCTGCGCTCTAGTGCGCTGTATTGGGTCGGTGTAAGCACAAACTCTTCAGGGAAAAGGAAGGTTTTCTGCGGAGCAAACTCGCCAAACTTGTTGTAGTAGCTGTTCTGTCCACGGGTCTCAGTAGTCATTGCACGGCGAGCAAGCGGGGAGAACATCTGCGAGTGTGATAGCCAAGCAGCTTCTTCGCCCGATGCGTCGAAGCCACGACCAGATCCAGCGTGGCCAAAGAAGTCATGTACCGCACGGAACATGTTGTTTTCATCTACGGTAAATAGCGGGTGCGGGTTTGTAGCAAAGTCATCAGCGCTGTCACGAACCTGCAGGCGCTTGTTATTTATAACATCTTCCATCATGAGCTTAGAAGATGGAACTGGCTGGCCATCTTTGCCGATTACGTTGTATGGGTCTTCCCTGACATACTCAATACGGATGCCAAGATCTTCTTCCATGACTCGAAGCTGTTCACGGGTCTCATCAACTAGCGCACGGTAAGCAGCAATAACTTCTGGGTTGGTAGGATCGCTAATTGCCTCATCGTAGACATCGGCCATCTTTCCAGCCAGCGGGCTAACCTCTACAGCATCAAAGTCAACCTTGGCGTCGTCTAGGCCCTTGCTTGTAATGTAAGCGCTCTTTGCAGGCGCTAAAGTCTCACGAGCCTGCTGACGAATTGCTTGGGATGGGATTGCTTCTTGAACTGTCTTAACCTGAGCCTCAGCGTCTTTAACAACGTCAGGTACTGTGCGTGCAGCAGGGCCGCTGTCAATAACTTCTTCTGCCTGACGAACTGCAACTTCAGCAGCTGGCTTAGTTGGATCAACGTCATCAATTGGCTTAAGCAGGGCTGACATGATGCCAGTTGGGCCTTGATCAAACGGTTCAACTATAGATTCGCCAGCTTTTCTTGCAGCTTTATCAGCACGCTTTTGAGCACGAGCAGCACCCCAGCGAGCATATTCATCTGCGGTTGAATAGCGAACACCTTGTACAAGGTTTGTAATTCCTTCTTTGGAAACTAAAGGAATCTTCTGTCCGGTTGCTGGGAAAAATTCTTCAACGACCTTGTTGACCTGCAAGCCTTGTTTGCCAGTAACTAGGTTATCTGTAAGTAACGGGCGAGAGAAGTCTTGAGTTGCTTCCTGAGCTGCCTTGACTGCTTTGTCGGTCAGCTTCATGCCGGCGCTTGATGCACCCGATGCAAGTGCAACACCCTTGCTGGTTCCCTTAATACCTGCAGCAATTGCGCCACCAGGAATTAGCCACAGCGGATCAAGAATGATATCAAGAGCAAGACCTTGCATGTCTCGTTGCTTCATTCCTAGAACGCCAGTATCGTTACCCTCTTCAACGCCCCAGTCTTTTAAGTTCTCTGACCAAGTGCGACGATCAGCAATACCTTGCACGCCACCTTGAAGCAAGCTAAATGGATTAAAAGCATCTACAATCCCGCCTACATCGCCAGCTCTTGCTGCAGCAACGTTCTCACCAATTTTTCGACCAGCGCCGGCGGTTAAGTATGTTCCTGAGCTAAGTACGTCAATAATGCCTTGGCCAAGGCTAAATTGTTCTGGAGATCCTGTAGCTTCAGGAGCTTGAATTGGCTCATTGAAGAATCTACTTGGAGCGCTAGGCCCAAATGCAGCTTGAGTTGGAGTCCTGTTGCCTCTAACTAAAGTCTGGGCTATGCGCTTATATAGATCGTCCGACTGTGGGTTTAGGGCCATGATATTAGTCTATCAGGGTTGTAAGCCGACTAGCCCTTTAGGGCTTGCACTACGTAATTAACAATTGTTCCAGCAGCTGTTGGGTAGCTTTGCAACAATGATCTTACAGCGGGATCGCTTGCCGCAATTTTAGTTAGAAGTTCCTGAGCCCCAGCAGGCTTGGTTGGGTCAAGTCCGCTTGTTTGGGCTGAAGTCAAAATCCTGTTAGCTATGCCCAAAATATCGCCAGCTATTGGGCCAAATGCCTGCTGGATGCCTTGACCTGTTTGCAGAATGCCCGGAAGCTCTACTCCACTTTGTGGGTTAAATACATCCTGTACAAATTGCATTGCGTTCATCTTTTCAGATGCGCTAGGGCCTCTGTTTGCGGCACGAGCCTGTGCCATCTGAGCCTTGATGCCTGCACGTTCGCTAGCAAGTGCAGCTAGTCGATCTTCGTATTGAGTCATTAGGTCACCGACGTACATTGCCTCCATGGGAGTCAAACCAGCAAGCTCTCTGCCTAGCTGTTGTTCTGCAATGGACTGCTGGATTCTTGCATCGCGGTCAGCTACGGTGCCACTAGCAACAATTCCGCCAGCTGCATTCTGTGAAACAGCTGAGCTTAGGTCTTCACCAGGCGTAACACCAAGTGCACCACGAGCTGCGTCTGCAACAATTCTTCTAGCAGCTTCTTCGTCACGAACAAGTGAAACATCCTGCGCTCTACGCAAAGCGTCATTCTGCAGCTGCTTTGTAACTGTGTCTGCAATTCCGGCTTTGTCTGCTGTAACTCTGGCCTCTGCTGCGTCAAACAGATCGGTCAAGAACTGGCGTTGCTGCCACTTACGAATGTTTAATGCGTCACGGCGAGCGTTAACGTCATCAATTAGGCCCTGGTATCCGCTTAGATCAGCACCGCCGCCACCGCCAAGAATGTAAGCCATTAGCTCTTCTGGGGAGTATCCCATGTACTCTGCGCCAGGAGCCTGACCTTGCTGTGCAGAAAGTTCGTCCATAATCAAGCCTTGTAGATTTTGACGACCACCAAGTTTTTGCAGATCCTGCATTTGCTTGTTGTAAGCCTGGTTAATTACATCAGATCCAGCACCAACATTGCCGGAGCTCCCACCACGTACTGCATTTACAAACTGATCAGTACGAGGAGCGCTAGTCTGTGGTGCAGAAACAGCAGCCCAGTTCCAAGGAGTACGAGCTGGTCCTTGTGGGTTAGTAATATCAGCCCAGTTAAAAGCCATTAGATCTGTATTCCTCTCTGAGCTAGCTGCTGAATAGCTGCCTGTCTTGCTCTGGCAGCGGCTTCTTTACCGCCCCAGGTTTGCCTTGCCCAACCGCCAAGCAGGTCTTCTGGGCTTTCAAAGTTCCAAAGATCAAATGCACGGCTAGTTGGAGTGTAAGTTAAACCAAATTCACGTAGTCTGTCCGATGCAGTTTGCTCCATGTATGGACGCTGTAATTCCTGCAGACCAAAGTCCTGCTCCGCACGCTGGATGGTTCCAACGCCACGCTGCGTTCCAGCGTAAGATCCGCCACCTAGCATTCCAGCAACCGCACGTCCAGCAGCAAGTCTTCTACGTGCATTGGCGTCTAGTTGCTGCTGACGCTGAACAGCTCCGGTTGTGCCAAGCTCCATGTCGCCGTAAAGTTGGTTGCGCAAGTTTTGAAGTCTACGAAGCTCAGCTGCTCGCTGGCCTTGGAAGCCGATAAAGTCACCCTCAAGAAGCTGGTTAATGAGAGCGCTTAGCATTGCAGCTGCATCAAGTCTTTCGCCTTCAACTACAGCTTCTTCATTTGTGCCACCACCGGTTGAGCCGTCATTGCCACCACCGCCAGCTCCGCCACCACCGCCAGCTCCGCCACCGACTGGGCCAGGACCAGGGCCTTGAGGCGGAGTGCTTGCAACTACAGAACCAGTTGGGCTAGTTCCTAAAGAAGCACCAGTTCTAGCAGTTAGAGCTGCGTTCGCATTTGCTTGCGCCTGAGAAGCCGTTACGTAACCAGTTTTTAGTGGTCCCTGTGAGTTTGCAGGCACAGTAGCTCTGCGGTTAATAATGTCCATCGTGTCTTGTGGATTAGGTCTTGTCGATCCCTGAGCGCCACCAGCACGACCTGCTGCTTCTAGGTTAGATGGAATTAAGCTTGAAATACTAGGGCGTACAACAGGCGAAGGATCGAAGCGATCGGCCACAATAGGGCTTGTACGAATAGCCATTACATGAACCTTCCTATGCCTGGGTTTCCATACCCTCTGGTCATTCTGTCACGCAGCATTTGCTGAGTAGCGTTTCTGCGGACTCTGCGCATACGGTCACGCTCTGCATAGCCAGATGGGTCAACAGGCCCCATAGTTGGGTTATAGCGGCTACCGCCATAGATCTTCGCACCCGCTGCATAGGGATTGAACCCCGGGGTGTTTGGCCTGTTGGTCTGCTGCATTAGGCTACGTCCTTTGACATCTTGGCCTTGACACCAATGAGCGGGGTCAAGCTAAATATCTGGGCAGGAGCCGTTTGGCTCGTCCCGTCAGTATTCAAGTATAGCTCAAAATAGGCTCTTCTAAAGCGGGCACTCTTATCCATCTTTAGGGCCACACGCTGAGGACCATCGCCTGTCACGGCCTGAGTAGTGGTAACTGCAATATCACGGAAGAACAAGGTGTCCCAAGTAAGGCTTTCTAGGTAGTCCCAGGTGAACTGGTCAAGCTGGTCCCAAGTGTTCTGTAGGTCTGGCACTCCAATAGGAACAATCTTTCCTACGACTTGACCTACTGCTGATACGTCAGCAGCCCACCAGTAAAGTCGCTTCCATTCCGATGGAGTGTCGAAGTCAAAGATCTTTGTGCGCATGATGCATTCAAATTCTTCAGATCCACCGTTTTCAACTACCTCACCAGCAACCTCTTCAAACCACTCTGAGATTGGGTAATCCTGCATAAAGTAAACTTTTGTTGCAGTTTGTGCATTAACGCCTAGAGCTCTTGTGTATCTCCATTGGTAGCCACGAGGGCGAGGAACTTCAACAACGTAGCCGAGTCCGGTCTCGGTTTGCCATTGCGCAAATCCACCGGTTAGTAGGTTTAGTGAGTAGAGATTGCCCTGAGTGAAGACAAGTGCACGGTCACCAACTACTGAAACCGCTTCAGCAAAAAGAGCTGTAGAGCTGTCAAAATCTTCGTTAAACTCAAAGCGAACTTTTTGTGAGTTAATTGGTGCGTAGACGTTGTTCTGAAACTTGTAAAGAGTTCTGTTGTGTAGCACCACGAAGCCGTTCTGATAAGGGACAACGCTTCGCTTATTCTGAGCCCCAATGTTGTTTTGAACTAGCGAGATCGTTCCCTCTTCAGGCAGATCGCTGTACACAAAGTTGTAAGTAGTGTTGCGCTTAAAGATAATCAGACCGTTGTAGTCGGCAATGAGCTCAGTAATTGGCTGGCCGTCACCTCGACCAATGTAGGTGAATGAGTCAGCGTTCCATTCGTAGATACCTGTTGGCTGATCTAGCGAGATTACGTCGCTCCAGAACACGGCAGTTTCAAAGCTGGTGCCGTGAATACCAGTGCCAAACATTCTTTCTTTGAATAGCTGCAAAGTAAACAGCGCTGGCATTTGAGAGATAGCTAAAGTATCGGTTGCACCATCAATAATCGGATTAGCAGGCGTAGAAGCTGCTGGTCTATTTGGCATCCAGCGAGCGCCGCCAGCTGTTTCTTTAGCCATGATGATTTGGTTTGCATACTGAATAACAGAAGTTGCCTTCTGGCTCCAGATTTCAATCCAGCTACCAAAGCCATACTGCTGAACCTCTAGCGCCCATGTCTTTGCATCAGTTGCGGCGATAAGGTAGATCTTGCCATTTTCTGGAGTGTAGTAGCCCAGTGGGTCAATCTTCTGAGTGCTTGATGAGCCTAGTGGGTGGCCTAGATTGCGATCAATGATCGGCGGGCGAGAAGTCAAAGCACCGTTAGGAGTAAACTCCATGTTGATCAGGTACGGCAGCTCATTGTCTGCAATAGACGATGGGTCCCAGTAGTTATTTAAACCACCGGAAAAGTCATTAAACTCTACAGCTCTTTGGCGAACAATTTCAGACATTGCGGTAGTCGTCCGGGTCAGGCAGCACTTGTGGGTATTGAGAAATTTGGTTTACGTTCTCTCTTAAGCTTTGCCTGTCTAGCCCCTCTCTGAATTGGTTGCGCTTGTAGTCTGCTGCAGTAAAGTTCTCGTCAAGCTCAAGGGCTTGAGTCATGACGTAGTTAACCAGCTCGTTAAGGTAGCGATCTGGAATGCTAAGGACCTGCGAAGTCGAAATGTAGGTAACCTTGTCCGGCTGCTTTACAAATTCAAGCTTTAGGCCATTTGCGTAGTCTTTGCCAGGGGTTGGGTAAAAAGTCAGAACTCCATTACGCTCGTACCAAATGTCTGGCACGTCAGCAGTTGCCGTGCGGTTAGGGTCATCCTCAAGAATGTACTCACGGTATGCCTGGCCGGTCATTGCTCGCACTGGGCGGTTGTTTACGTAGACAGCTTCGATGTACTGAACTTTGTCATTGGGGAAGGTGTACTCAGCCTGCCCAGCTACGACGTTTGTGTACTTGGTGTCTTTAAGAATAGGGTTGTTGTTTACGATCTCTTGCTGACCGTCATTGATCCAGCGGATAACCATCTGGTCTGTAATCTGTGCACCTGACGTGTCACCGAATAGAGTACGGACTCTTTCGTAGACGTCGAAGGTGGTGTAGGTGTAGGTCTCAGCAGGCATTTACTTCTTAAGGACCTTTCCGTTGTGGCGGTACTCGTGCTTTTTAGACTTCATGATGGACTTCATAATGTCCTTACGCTCCTCCATCCATTCTATCTCAGCCTTGGCACGAACAGCAGCTTGGGCTCTCTCCAAGATGTCAAGTCGATTGACTTTTGAGTTTGGATCAGCCATGTTGTTCTCAACAAGGAATGCGATTAGGCGCTCGTCGATCTCAGACTCTGCAAGAGTTCGGATGACGTAAGGAGGAAGCATGTGTGGCTCATCTACAAGTGCAAATGGGCGCTCTGGTGTAAAACTTTCATGTCCCGGCTCTAGGCGCAAAAGCCTAACGGTAGGAAAAATGTCACGGATAACTCCGGCTATGCGACGGTGAAAGTCGCTATACAAGCCATCAATTCGGTCAAATGAAATCATGTATTTATCCTAGTGAAAAACCCGGTAGCGCAGGCGAGACGGGACCTGCGCCACCGGGCGTGTTTTCGCTCTTAGAGCTCAGCGATGTTGGATAGTACCGCGTGTGCGTTTCTGCGGTAGGTTCCAAGCTGGCTGTACTGGAAGTAGCGAGCCTCGTAGGCGTCGGTGTCTGCGACACGGGACCACATTGATCCGTCGCGGTCCATCCAAGCCCAGTCCTTCTTGCGGTTAACTACGATCTCCTTGCTCGATAGAGCGTAGAGAGTGCCCTTTGGAGCAGCGTAGTCAGATACGAAGCGGATTGGCTTGCCGAGAGCCTCAAAGGTGAATGAACGCTGACCACCGGTCAGGGTAGCAGTGTTGGAGAACTGACGGAAGCCCTGTAGTAGGTTCCAGTATGCGTTGTATACACCTGGGCTTGCTAGCATGACGTCTACGTCACCACCCTGCTTGTCTACCTTCTGAACTAGGTTGATCAGGTCAAGCTCGGTTAGAGTTCCTGGGGTTCCTACAGTTCCTAGAGCAACCTCAGTAGCCTTCCAAGTTGGGTAGTCATCTGGGTCAATCTCGTGTAGTTCACCAGTTGCCTTAACGATTGCACTTAGACCAGTCCACTCCTTGCCGAAGTTGTTGGTTCCGTTAGATGCACGAACAAGGTAGTCACCAGCAGTAACACCTGCACCAATGGTGCCGGTTACGGTGATCTCGTTGTCGTCTTCGTTAATTGCAGTTACCTCTAGGTGTCCTGCGCCGTTGTCCTTTGAGCCATCAGCTGGGTCAACTGCGTCAAGGGTCATTCCGACCTGGAAGTAGTGGGTTGAGTCAACCTCAATAACCTGTCCAGCTACAGCAACAACAACACCGATCTTTCCGGTGCCGTCGCCGTAAACCTGACGGTTTAGGTCAACAGCTAGGTCACGCTTTAGACCGGTGATTTCCATGTCAACAACGTTGATGAAAGCCTGGTAGTCTTCAGCTGCCTGCTCGAATAGCTGACCGTCTACCTCGATTGCACCGTATAGGTTGGTGAGGTATAGGTGAGCTTGCTTGTACTTCTGTGCGCCGGCAACAGGAAGCTTCTCGCGGACGCCACGAGCACCGATACCGTGGTTACGGCCGATGTGGGTGTCGAAGATTACTTCCTTACCATTGCGGGTGATGTTTGCGGACGAAGACTCGATCAACTGAAGAGCTGGTGTCTTGTTGTACAGCTGCTCGTGAAGGTCTCCGTAAACCAGCTTGATAGCCTCTGACGCAAACGTCAGAATGGACTGTCCTGCCATGTGGATATACTCCTAAAAAGAAAAAATGGATAATTGATCGTCATTCGCCCTGACCGCTAAGATGTGCGGCTGTACATAGACATGGCTATTCTAGCATGAAAAGAATAAACCCCGGCTTTTAGCCGGGGTCTATTGAGCCTTAGTTTTTGGCCATGTTGTTTTTAAACAACTCGGCTAACATAGCCTTTTTGGCCTTGTCATCCTTCGGAATTTCAACGCCCTCGAAAGGTACGCCGTTTCCACCGGATCCGCCAAGTACGGTAGGGGCAGGAGAAGCTGGGGCTGACGCGCCCTTCTTCTTAAAGCCCATACCGGTAATATCGACTAGCTTCTTAGCAGCCTGGAAGACTGTGATGTCTTCGCCTCTAGCTACTGCGGCGTCCAAAAGCTCCAGAATCGCCTGCTCTTGCTTGTCGGAGATTTCATAGGTTCCCTTGAGATCGGTAAACTCTTTGTTCAGCTTCTGAAGCTCCATTTCTGTAGCCTTCTCGAAGTCCTGAGCAGATAGCTGCTCCTTGATAGCGTTAAGCTCAGCGTCACGGCGCTCAAGCTCCTTACGCATAGCTGGGCTTAGCTCAGCATCTTCGTATGGCTCGCCATCGGTAGCGTCATCCATGATCTCTTTTGCAGCCTGCTCAGCATCTGCACGAATAAGTCCCTGCTGCATTAGAGCATTGGTCAGGTTCGTGTGAACTGTCAGCGGATCCTGTGAGATCGCCTTAGCCAGCTGCATGGACTGGGTAATAAAGTTAGGGTCCACGCCCTCTTCTACAAATTGCTTGTAGGGCGTGTACTTCTCAAGCTGCTGCTGGAAGTAACGGTCCTGCTCCTGTAGGTGCGGAGTTACTTTTGCGTGCCAAGCTTCTGGCAGTTCTGCTAGCAGCTTTTCGTGAGCTGGGTGTACCTTTGGGGCTTCCTCAGCCGGAGTTGACTCAGCTGGGGTAGCGTCACCGGATGCGTCAGTCGAGGCTTCCAGTGTTTCGGGCGCATCAAGGCCCTCAATGTTTTCTTCAGACATAATCCGTCTCTTTCTATCCTAGTTGTTCTGCCGTCATTCCTGACTGCTCTGGGGTACCCTGTGGAGCACCCGAAGCTCCTTGTGGAGCTGCACCAAGCATCATCTGCTGCATCATCTGAGCCTGAGCGGCCTGTTGATGTAGCGCAATGTGACGCTGGAACTCTTCCTTGATTGGATCTGGCAACAGTTCGAAGGTCTGTGACTTGCGGAAACGGTTGTGAACTTCGATGTGCACAGCGTGGTTGTCCCAGTCGTTGACAGGAACAAGCGGAGGCTGCTCGATCGGCATCATTTCGCCAGTTGTTGGGTCTTGCATCATGACACTTGGATCGCCAGCTTCGATCTTTGACTGGTGCTCCATAGTTGCCTGCATTACCTGCTGCTCGTCGAGGCGCTTCATGGTGAGGTTCTCTCGCTGAGCTGCATTCTCGTCGATCTTGATCAAGTTGTAGTACTGCTTCAGCATACCCATCTCTAGTACACGCAAACCATCTTGTGGAGAGATGAAGCCCATCTTCATCCATTCCGTGATTAGCGACTGACGTGCAGCCTTGCTGGTAGGTAGTGCTGAGCCGGACTCAACACGAATGTCGGTTCCGGACGCAATGTCTGCGCCGGAAAGCATCATTGCATCGTAAGATCCATCGCTACCAACAGTCTTGATAAGGCGCTGAGTCTGGACGTACTGAACAAACAAAGATAGCGACTGACGTGCAACCTTCTCAAGTGCAGCTTCGATGCTGTTGAAGATGGTTGTTAGGTAAGCATCGTCACGCTCGCCCAAGTAAGCAAGAGCAGTTGCGGCGGTTACACCCGGTGATGCATCACCCTTTGAGATTTGGTGCTGACCTGAGATGTCTTCGAAGTCTGCAGTGAGCTGCTGAACTTCTTGTAGAACATAGTTTGGTAACGGCTGAATGGGTACAGGGGTTGGGAACTGGAAACCTGGGCGAACTGGAATCCAAATACCAGCACGTGCAGTAATCTTGCGTGGATCAACTGAGCCGTCTTGGTACATCATCTGAGGCTTGGCCATCAGGTTCTTGGCGTGAATGATCTGTGAGCGAGTTCTGTTGTACTCACGCTGCAGCGGAATCAAGCTCTTGATTACGGAACGGCGGTAGAACTTACCAGTCTGGATGCCTGCTAGATGAGCGAAAGGGTATTCGCCGTGTGCATAAGGAATACCAGAATCTGAGTACTGAACAATTTCGCTGTCAATAATTGTGACGAGGCCACCACGAGGAAGCTTGCGAGTTGCGCCCGGCTTGATCCAAGCCTCGATAACTAGCGTGCTGTCTGGGCGAACATTGTCAACGCCACGAATGTCCATTAGCGCTGCCTCTTCAATTTCAGCTGGGGTTACACGGCTAGGCTCAAAGTCTTTTGGCAAAACATTTGCAAAGTTTGACTTAACCCACTCAACGCTCTTGGTGTAGACGTTGAAAATATATGGCTGCTCTTCAATGTTTTCCTGAGCTAGATCAGAAACAAACAGGTGGAACGGCGAAACAACTTCGTACTTAACGTCGCCCATGCCGGAAACATTTTGCGTAACTCGCTTCTCCATGGTAAGCGGATCAATCTCGGTCTGAGGCTCTTTGATCTCAACGGTTGAGTCCCACAAAGTTTTAATAAATGCGTTACCGGTAATTGCACGCCAGAACTCAGCCTTCTGAAGAACGTCGGTTTGGAACTTGTTCTTGTCGTACAGGTATTGCCAAACTTGCTCAGCAGCATTTGCAGCTAGCAGATCGTCTTCGTCATTTGAAGCCGGCACAACAGATGCAGATGGCTGACCAGAAGTAGTCTTTGCGATCTCGGTGCGAATGATCGGCTCAATGCGGTTAACAGTAATGCGAGGAAGTGCAGCTGGATTTGGCTCTTCTTGCAGCAACTGCTTGCCGTTTACGGTGCGCCAATCGTGATATTGATATCCGTTGTAGAAAGCTAGCTGGACATACCAGTCGTTTTCTTCAAGCTTGCGATTGGTCTTGCACTTTGAGTACTCGCCTTTGATCCAAGCGACTAGCTCGTCGGCTTCTTTCTTTTTCTTAAACTTGTTAAGTGAGTCGTCGTCGACCAGCTCGCCTTGCTCAGAAGGCTTAGGCTGCTTCTCATAGAGAGACAGGTCTACTGCCTCGACAAGTAGTTCTTCTTCAGCCACTAGATTTCAGAGCCTTCCTCAATATTAGCCCAGAGCTTAGCCATACGCTTTTCAGCATCCAGCAACTCTTGGTATTCTTCGCCTGTTACGTAAGGCCCATTATACACCCCAGGAGTCGCAGGTTCCGGTGTGGCAGCCTGTACTAACTGATATGCAAGCGGATCTTTACTGCTCAGAAGATTCATCGCCTGGCTCAGAAGTTTGCTTCTTTCCTTTTCCGCCTTTAGGGCTAGATCCAGGCTTTGCTGCAATGCTTCCAGAGTCGGCTTGATCACCTTCAGGTTGAACAGGCTTATCAGAGATATCGACACTAGCAAGGCTAGTAACAAAATTACCGATGATACTGTTGACGTCATTTAGAAACTCCTTAATTAAATTCGGTGCAACCAGAATCTGAGCCTCTTGTTTTGCAAACTTTTCGGCCATTTCTGATTTTAGTTCGTCATACTTTCGCTTTTCAACGAAGCCAGCTGAGGTGGCTAGCTCCTGTAGTACTCGATCGCTCAGCAGGACTGGCAGGACCTGTCCCTGAAAAGTCAAGCTGCCGATCTCCCAAAGGTCTTTGTTGTCGCCAGAGAAAACGCAAGTCCCTGGGAACGGTGCGCCCTTTGAATAGAATCTGAAGTGAGGCATTATTACCCTTCCAACTGTCTCATGCCCGAGCTGCTATTCCAGCCGGATCCCCAATCGTCAGAATCATCGAAGTCTGACAAGGGCGTTGTGGGCTTAAAAGCGTCTCGGAACGTCTCGTGAAATTGTCTAGTATTTTGTTGTAGCTCTACAGTATCAGGTGCAAGGTCATTTAGGAAGGTCATAGCGTATTTCAGCGCGTCGTATGCGTGATTGTCCTTATCCCGGATGTCCTCGTGCTTGTT
>JACCDP010369235.1_pt1 | contig 16480 bp, 16 predicted proteins | sample 7445841 | NCBI WGS metagenome assembly JACCDP01 (sample SAMN15323441, study PRJNA562643) | freshwater metagenome | isolation source: river surface water | place: USA:Blue River Watershed | collected 2017-08-17 | reverse complement strand
TTGAACCCTAATTCAATTTCCTTTTCACTATTAATTACTTGCACCCCTTTGCCATCATAACCACCTTCCCCTAATTTATGAACAGCAGGTAAAAAAGTAATATGTTGTAATAGATCTGATTGGTGTTTTGTAATATGAAATTCAGATGTAGGGATTTCATTTTTTTGATAAAACTCTTTTTGAAGAATTTTGTTTTTTATAATGCGAATGGCAGCTGGAGTAGGGTAAACTTTAACACCTTCTTGTTCCAGTTTTTCCAATGCTTCCACATTCACTGCTTCAATTTCAATAGTGAGTGCGTCTAATTGCTTTCCAAAGTTATATACTGAATTAAAGTCCTGAATATTGCCCAAGGTAAAATGATGACATAAATGAGCAGCAGGACAGTGTGCGTCGTTTTCTAAAACATAAGTAGTCACATCATAGTTTGCTGCAGCTTGCAATAACATGCGCCCCAATTGTCCGCCGCCTAGAATTCCTACTTTCATTTATTTATACCTTTTTACAAAGATAAGGGGTCTTGCGTAAGTTTTCATTTTGCAAGGCGATCAAAAGCAGTTAAATTTGTGATTATTAATAGCTAAGTACCATGCCTACACCGATTATTACCGTTAAAAATTTGGTTAAGAAATATGGCAATTTTACAGCAGTGAATGGGATTAGTTTTGAAGTGAATCCCGGTGAAATTTTCGGACTTTTAGGGCCCAATGGCGCTGGCAAATCCACTACCTTAGAAATCATTGAAACATTAAGAGAAAAAACGAGTGGAGAAATTTGGGTGAACGGATTAAGTATTGACGATGCGCCAGAAGCTATCAAAAAAATTATTGGTGTTCAATTGCAAACAGCTGGCTTTTATCCCAGCTTAACTTTAACAGAACTCATTGAATTGTTTGTTGGATTATATCAAACTGAAATTGATCCTTTATCCTTACTAAATAAAGTAAATTTATCCGACAAGGCGAATGCGAAATTTAAACAATTAAGTGGGGGGCAAAAACAAAGATTCTCTATCGCAACCACATTAATCAATAAACCAACCATTGTTTTTTTAGATGAACCCACTACTGGGCTTGATCCGCAAGCACGTCGTAATTTATGGGATTTAATAAAAGAGATTAGGGACAATGGGACAACTGTAATTATTACGACACATTATATGGATGAAGCGGAAGTTTTGTGTGATCGTGTGGCCATTATAGATAGTGGTGAAATAATTGCAATTGATACCCCCAATGCCCTCATTGATGAATTGGTGGCAACTGGTTTTGAAAAAGTGAAGGAAGTAAAAAAAGCAAATTTGGAAGATGTATTTATTCATCGTACAGGAAAAGCTTGGAGAGAAGATTAATTAAAATCAATAAAATATTCTTAAAATAAATTACTTATTATGACCGTAGATCCTCGTTACCCAATTGGAAAATATGAGCCCATGCCTTTTTCTGAAGCAACAAAAAAGCAATGGATCAATGAAGTTAGGGTTACTCCAGCTGATATTGAATTTACAATACAGCATTTAGATAAGGCACAATTAGATACGCCATATAGAGAAGGTGGTTGGACTGTACAACAGTTGATTGGACACATTGCGGATAGTCACATGAATGCTTTCATTCGATTTAAATTAGCACTCACGGAAGATACACCTCCAATAAAACCTTATCAACAGGATGCCTGGGTAAATACGGCAGATGTATTAAATACACCTGTGAACTATTCAACTACAATTTTGCATGCGCTTCATCACCGTTGGGTTATTCTGTTAGAATCAATGACTGATGAACAATGGCAACGTACATTATACCATCCTGAACGCAAGGCGGATGTAACTTTGTGGGATATGCTTTGTATTTATTCCTGGCATGGGAGGCATCATATCGCACATATCAAAAATTTATGCGAGCAGAAAGGTTGGTAAGTTAAAATGACTTTAATTCGATTTGTATAGTTGGCTTCGGTCCACTTCGGCAACTAAAAATACACTTCCAATCACCAATATTAAATCATTAGGTGTAGCATTTTTATTTGCAGATTGTAATGCAATATTTACATTTTCGAACTGGCTGCCAATTAAATCAAATGTATTTCCTTTACTGGCTAATTCACTTACGGCTAATGCCCTAGGAATGTGTGATTGTGTAAAATAGTATTTCGCTTGTTTGGGTAGTAAATTTAAAACGGCATTCACATCCTTGTCTTTGACCATGCCTGTTACGATATGTAATTGTGTATAGTGTAGGCTTTCTAATTGTTCTAATAATGCTTTTATACCGTGTTCATTATGTGCTACATCTAAAATGATTCTTGGGTTTATTTGTATGCATTCCCATCTGCCCATTAGCCCTGTATTTTTTTTAACATTAAGGAGCCCCTTCAAAAGCTTTTTGGTACTTAGTTTCCAGCCCATCGTGGCTAGTATTTGCATTGCCACTAAAACACCTTTTAAGTTTTTATATTGGTATTTTCCAGGTAAATCGCATTCTACTGTAAATGATTTTGGGAATAAGGGAGCGTCTAATAAATGAATGAGTGGTTGATTAAATTCAAAAAAGGAGGTTTGCCAATTATTTTGGAAGAATTTAAACTGAATAAAATCTTCTGCATAATAGATGGGTGCATTTAAACTATTGGCTTTTTGATCAAATATATTTTTTGTCTCAGGAATTACTTCGCTAATGACAATTGGGGTAGCCGCTTTTATGATACCTGCTTTTTCAGAGGCAATTTCAGGTAATGTATTTCCTAGTAGGGCCATATGATCCATGCCTATATTGGTGATAATACTTAATATTGGATTTATAATATTAGTGCTGTCTAATCTACCCCCCAATCCTGTTTCAATAATGGCAATATCTACATGCTCATCGGCGAAGTATTCAAAAGCCATACCTACGGTAATTTCGAAAAAGCTAGGTGCTACTTTTTCAATAAATGGTTTCATTTTATTTGTAAATGAGGTCACAAATGTTTCCGAGCACATGATTCCATTCACTTTGATGCGCTCTCTAAAATCATATAAGTGTGGGGAAGTGTATAATCCGGTTTTATATCCTGCTTCTTGTAATATAGATGCCAACATATGACTTGTTGAACCTTTCCCATTGGTGCCTGCAATATGTATTGTTTTGAATTTATTTTGAGGGTTGCCCAAAAAATCACAAATAGCAATAGTATTATGTAAGTCGGCCTTTATCGCAGCAGGACCTATCCGACTAAATAAAGGTAGGCGACTATATAAGTAGTCAATGGTGTCTTGATAGGACATTTTAGTTGTTGAAAATTTTATTGGTTTTCAAACTTGAATTTAACAGTCACATTGGAACTGTGGTCAGAAGTATTAAAGCTAATTTTAGTCAGGTATTGAACAATTGCTTTTTTATATTTACTATCGTTGGAGGAAGAACCTTTTACAATTTGTACAAAGCGACCAGTGCCTGATGGGTTCACTTCAATTTCAGCATAAATAGTGGCAGGTTCCACATCCCCATTAAACAAATAGGCTTTGGTAATACGTCTGTCACCTTTGGTCACAAATGGACCGCCTTCGCCAGAATAACTTTTCCCATCAATACTTCCACCTGCAACACCTTGATCACCTTTGCCTCCGGCAATACCTTGGTCTTTCACATCGTTGTAACTGTCTTGGTTATTGCCGCCCTTCCCATTGCCACCAGCATATTTACCCATCAATGCTTTTGGTTTTGGTGCAGGAGGAACTGGTGTCGATTTTAATTTATTTTTAGCATTGGATGATTTTATCGCTTCATCATTTTCATCTGTAACGCTATTATCAATTTTAATGGCTTTTGTATTCGCACTTGCTTTTACCATTTTTGAATTTCCTATTTCTGGGGCTGGGGCCTCTTTACTTTTTGGAGCTATATCGCCTGCACCTGTTTCACTATTGCCTAAATTCACTTCCATATAACTTGGTTCAGGTGGAAGGATGGTTGGAGCAGCTTGGTTCCAATTAAATATAAAAAACAACAAGGAGAGTAACACGCAAATAAGCGAGGTATAAATTCCTGCTTTAATATTCTTTTGTTGTTCAAAATTTAATTCCATAGCTTAAAATTAATGGAAAAATACATCATAACCCAATCTGCAAAGCGTAGCAATAATAACAATTAAAAAAACAGTACGAATAAACTGATTCCCTTTTTGAATGGCCATCTTGGATCCAAGTATACCACCAACCGCATTACAAATGGCCATGGGGATCGCGATTGACCACATTATGCTTCCTTTAATGATAAATAACACAATGGATCCAAGGTTCGTAGCCAAATTCACTACTTTGGCATGTGCATTGGCCTGCAAAAAATCAAACCCCAAAAAGCTAATAAAAGCGAGCACCAATAAGCTTCCAGCACCCGGACCTATAAAACCATCATAAAAACCCAGTGCCAAACATAGTAATGCGCCTTTGCTTGTTGAAAATTCCAAACCATTATTGGTATTGGATTGCCCCAAGCTTTTTTTTGTGAAAGTATAAATGGCAATGATCACCAACACGAAAAATATTATGGGTTTCATGTAATGATTGCTCACAATGGTTAAGCAATAGGAGCCTGTAAATGATGCAGCAAAAGCAATGCTGGTGAAAAGTATTATTCTTTTTAAGGGAATTTTAACTTTTTGCAGATATTCTCTGGCTGCAAAAAAAGTACCCGTGAAGGATGGAATTTTCAGCGAACCAATTACACGCGCCACTGATTCATTGGGCATTAAAATTAAACCAGCAGGTGTTTGAATTAATCCACCACCACCAACAATCGCATCTACAAATCCGGCAACAAATGCGATAATGCATAATAATATTAACGTATTATCCATTCATTTTTTTTGACGGCCATGTATTAATAACAATGCCTGATAATATAATTAAACCGCTGATGGCTTGAAATATGGTAAAGGTTTCATTGAGTACAAACACCGCTTCGATGGAACTTAATAAAGGAATCAGCGTACCAAACAATGCTGTTTTACCTACGCCTAATCTACTGATAGCACTATTCCATAAAAAGTAAGCAATGGTTGAATTGCCAATACCAATATATAAAATGATGATCAAAAATTGGCCAGATAAAATTACTGGTTGTACAAAACTCATCTCATAAATTGAAAATGGAAATAGAATAATTGCACCAATCGCAAATAGGCATAATAAAAAACTATTGGAGGATATTCCTGCAGGCATTTTTTTTACATACACATTATAGGTGCCAAAACAACAACCTGCAGCTACCATCCATAAATCACCAGATGCAAATTTAAATTGTAAAATATTATTGATATCACCTTTTGATACTAAAAATAATATGCCTATGATACCCAATGCAATACCTGAAACATTTTTCCAGTGTAGTTTTTCTTGCACAACAATTGCTGCAAGAACGGTTGCGACAATGGGGTGAATAATGGATCCAATGAGTGCCATGTTAATTGCTGTCGTATAGTGACCTGCAGTATATATTAATGTATTGTATATAGCAAAACCAACTAGCCCCATTAAAAAAAAGTAGGTTTTGTTTTGTTTGAAAATAGGTAGTTCGTTTTTGAAATTTTTATAGGCAAAGGGAAGCATTGTTAAGGTAGCTACGGTCCATCTTAAAAATGTTAAGCTAATTGGACCTGCTAAATGTATTGCATATCTTGAAACAACAAAATTGCCTGACCAAATAAAACTTGCTGTGATTGCAAGAAGCGCACCTATTTGGTATTGTTTGTTAAATTGATTTTTCAATTTTGCTTGTTTAGTGATGTGCGAAATTCTCGCTAAAGTCACCCTTGATTCTTTCAATTGGAGGATTGTAATACCCAAATTTTAAATTTGGAAATTCTTCTTGAATTAATTCCATCATTTGTTTGATGCCCATTATTTCTCCCATTTCGGTAAATCCTATTTTCCCTAAATACCAATCTGGATCAATATTGAAATTTCGCCATTGAATCATTTTCAAATCTGTATCAATAATGAGTTGTCTTAAAGCTTCATACTCTGCAACACTATCAGTCATGCCAGGGAAAACAAAATAATTGATACTTGTCCATTTGCCTGCTGCCGACATCACACGGATACTTTCTTTAATATCTGCAAATGTGTAATTGTTTGGACGATAATAGGCGTTGTACACTTCCTCACGCGCTGAATTCATACTTACACGTAAGCTATCTAGTCCAACAGCAGCAAGCGCTGCAACTGCCTTTGGATCGGAACCGTTGGAGTTAATATTGATGCTTCCTTTATCGGTATGTTTTCTTATTTCAATAATGGATTCCTTTATGGTTTCCCACATTAATAAAGGTTCCCCTTCGCATCCTTGTCCAAAGCTAATAATAGGGTAAGGGGCGCTCATTAAATGCGGCACAGTATATTCAACTACTTCAGCAGCCGTTGGCTTAAAGGTTAATCGGTCTTGGGTGGAAACTATGGTTTCATCCAAAGGTTGGAAGGAAATACATCCAATACAATTGGCATTACATGCAGGTGAAATAGGGATTGGACATTCCCAACGGCCCATCGCTAAATTACGCGCAGCAGGACAAGTATAAGTTTGACAACAGTTTTCCATTAAGTGTTTCACCAATCGGTTTTGACTATATAAGGAAAGTAATTGTTGGGTTCCAGTTTCAATGGTTTCTTGATCATATCCTTCACAATCCTGTCTAATATCTTTTTCAATTCGCACCGCAGGTACATAATTTATTCCATCTAACCAACCTACAGCTGTGTAACAAAATAAAGGTAATGTTGGCGCATCATCTTCCATGGTTTCATAGGCAGCAACGTATAAACCAGTGTGTGCTGGAGGAATGAATGCAGCGACTGCCCAACCAAGTTCGCAAAGTCGCATTTCACCTGTTTCAACATCAATACCAATACCTCTGCGGCCTGGTAATTCATATAAATTTCCACCATTGGGTAATTCAATCCAATCTTCTGTAGGAATAGGATAGGCATCCCATCCAGCCCTGCCTGCTACATACAAACTTGTATCTTCAAAAATTTGCCCTTTGCCATCAGAGTATAATAAAAAGGGAGATGCATTTATTGACATGGGGCAAAGGTATTAATAAGCGATTAGATCGGATGATTTTGTGCGAATATTATTGGACATGTAATAGAAACTTGCAATGGCTTATTGGTTATTTGCCAGAATTTGTTCTTTACAAAAGCTATTAAATTCTACGGTAATTGCTTCGGAAACGGGTTCATTAATTTGCTTTTGAATCAAAGAATTATTCTTAAAGTCAATGGTGATATAATCATCCTTGATCATTAAGTTTTGAATGGCGACCCATGGAATATGCTTTTTGGGAAAGGTATTGATTACAATTCCGGCAGGGTCGACCGCTATTTCATATGGAAATTTTACTTGGCGCTCAAAAAGGGCAGCGATTAGGAAAATGCCGGCGATAATTAAGCCATTGGGTTGTAAAAACCATCCCCAGGAAGCAAATAATAACCCCAATCGGTAGTAAGGCATACTGCCTCTTTTTCGCTGAAACACACAAAAAATCCACCAACTAATGCTGGAGGTCATGATGGCAAAAATGAGTGCAGGTTTGGGAAATAAGCCTAAATAGATGGAGTAGGAGAAGGAAATAACCGAAATGAAAAGCATAAATTGGCTAATACGATCTACATTTTTAAAATCGGGGCTTTTACAAACAATGATATAGTCAAATACGCGCATAATGGGTAGTTTCGAGATGTGTAAAATTTGGTGCAATTTAACGCAGTTTGGTTAACTTTGCAATATGAAGAAAATGCATGTTGTTTTATTGGTTCTTATTGCTATTTCGATAGTCGTGTTAATTAGCTATACGGGAGATTTAAGTAGTTATGAGACCGTGGCATCGGCGAAGCAAAAGGAAGGTAAGTTCGTGAATTTAATTGTCAAAATGGACAAGTCAATACCCGTGGATTATGATCCAGTAAAGGATCCTAATTTATTAAAATTTCATGTACAGGATAGCCTTGGTGGAAAAATTGCCGTGGTATATCATAATACCATGCCCACCGATATGGAAAAGTCAGAGCGTTTGGTTTTAAAAGGAAAGGTACAAGGGGATGTTTTTGAATGTTCTTCCATTGTAATGAAATGCCCTTCCAAGTACAAGGACAATCCCAATGCAATGCAGGAGCCACCAGTTACTATTACAAATTAATCATTTTATATATTTTAATGAATACCACCACATTTATTGGGGAGCATTTACTTCCTGGACAAATAGGCTATTTTTTAGCCATACTTTCTTTTGTAGCTGCACTAGTAGCTACTTTTTCTTTTGCAAAAGCGTTTTATTCGCAGACGATTGAATCTGAAATCCAATGGAATAAACTAGCGAAAATTGCATTTGTTATCGAATCGATATCGATCGTTTCCTGCTTCCTTGTTTTGTTTTATCTTATTTATAATCATCTTTTTGAATATAAATATGCCTACTCACATAGTGATACAAGTTTGCCATTTCAATATTTGTTAAGTTGTTTTTGGGAAGGCCAAGAAGGTAGTTTTTTATTATGGAGTTTTTGGCATTCGGTATTGGGATTAATTGTAATGACCAAGGCAAAAAAATGGAGTAAGAATATAAATGGGGTCATGATGGTGATCAACTTTGTACAGGTATGTTTGGCAACCATGATTGTTGGCTTGTATATTTTTGATTTCAAATTAGGCAGTAGTCCATTTATATTATTAAGACATGAAATGACCTGGCCTATTTTATCACGTCCTGATTACTTACAATTTGTAAAAGATGGTACTGGATTAAATACCACTTTGCAAAATTATTGGATGGTGATACATCCACCGGTATTATTTTTAGGTTTTGCATCCACCACAATTCCATTTGCATTTGCAGTTGCTGGCTTAATGAAAAAAGAAAACAATTGGATGGATTCAGCTTTGCCATGGGCCACTTTTTCAGCAGGGATATTTGGATTAGGTATTATGATGGGCGCTGCTTGGGCATATGAGAGTTTAAACTTTGGAGGGTATTGGGCTTGGGATCCAGTGGAAAATGCTTCCTTGGTTCCTTGGTTGGTATTAGTTGCTGGAATTCATACTTGTTTAATATATCGAAAAAAAGGAACGAGTTTAAAAGCTACCTATTTGTTTTTTGGATTAAGCTTTTTATTGGTTTTGTATTCCACCTTTTTAACACGCAGTGGTATTTTAGGAGATACATCAGTACATGCTTTCACTGATTTAGGCATGAATGCACAATTACTTGGCTATTTATTAATGTTTGTCATCCCTTATTTTGGATTATTTATTTTCAGATTAAAAGATTTAAAAGAGCCACAGGAGGAAGATGAAATAAGCAGTCGTGAGTTTTGGATGTTGGTGGGTTCCTTGGTTTTGTTTTTATCTGCTGTTGTAATTATTGCCATTACTTCCATTCCTGTATTTAATAAAATATTTGGTACTAAAATTGCGCCACCGGAGGATCCAGCATTCGCACATAATCAAGTACAAATTTTTGTTGCGATTATCATTGGAATTTTAACTGCTATTGGACAATATTTAAAATTCAAAGCAACGAGTGCGGAAAATTTTATCAAAAATATTAAATGGCCATTAATTGTAACTGCAATATTGAGCGCTGTTATTTTTTATTTTATAGGTATCGCTTATGAAGAAAAAGGTATTGGTTATTTGGGCGCTTTATATGTGGGTGTGGTGTCAGCCACATTCGGGATTGTTGCAAACACTTTTTATTGGTTCAATATTTTAAAAGGTAAATTAAAATCTGCGGCTGCTAGTGTGGGACATATTGGATTTACGATGGTATTGTTAGGTATATTAATCTCCTCTTCCAATAAAACAGTATTAAGTTGGAATACCACAGGGATATCTCCTTTAAAAGAAGATAATGCGAAAAACAATCCAACGGGGAATCCCAGAGAAAACATTACTTTATTTGAAGGGGTTGAAACAGATATGGGCAAGTATATGGTCACTTATCAAAGAGATACCTTGGATGGCTTAGACAAACGTTTTTTCGAATTAAACTTTAAAGAGAAAAAATCGGATCATAGTTTCTTATTGTATCCAGATGTATTGAAAAATAATAAGATGGAAGGGTTTTCGGCAAACCCATCTTCCAAGCACTATTGGAATAAAGACATTTTCGTTTATGTGACTTCATTCCAAGATCACAGTGAGGAGGATACGACCAGTTTTAAGCCACATCAAATTGCGATTGGTGATTCCATTTTTTATAGCAATGGCTATATTAAGTTGGATAATGTTTTAATAAATCCAAATCCTAATGCAGCCGAAGGTACCAATGAGTTGGTATTGAAAATGACAGTTACCTCAAAAGAAGGATTGAAATATGAAGCCAATCCTGGCATCTTATTAGAAGGGATGACTTTAAATCAAGAATTGGATACCGTGAAGGCGCAAAACTTAGTATTGAGTTTTAATAAAGTGGTTGACCAAAAGAAAGGGATATTGGAAATTGGGGTAAAAGAATCTGCTTCTTTAACTAATTTAATAACTTTAAAAGTTTATGAGTTCCCTTTTATAAATATTTTATGGCTGGGTATTATAGTGATGACCATAGGATTTATGATGTCATCTTATGCTCGATTGAAAAAGTTAAAATCTAAATAAATAAGGTTACCTCTTTGAATAAAGGGTATTAATTAAAAAATGAAGCAAATCTATAAATATATTGTCATGTTCATCTTCTTGGGAGTAGCTCCCGTAGTGAATTATGCACAACAATTTACGGATACATTACGAGTGGAGGCTTTTATCACACCTGAAGGGGATACGATCCCGCAATCTTGGCTACCAACAGTTGAAGTTTCAGCTAAGCAAACTAATTACTGGAGAAAGTATTGGAAGGATTGGACTAGGCTTCGTAATGCTGTCTATGTGACTTATCCGTATGCAAAATCGGCAAGCAAAGTGATTAGTGAAGTAAATGCGCAACTGGCAAATGTAAAAGATGAAAATAAGCGAAAGCAAATTATCAAATCAAGGGAAAAGGAATTAAAAAAAGAATTTGCGGATAAAGTAACCAACTTGTCAGTGTATCAGGGTAAAGTATTAATGAAGCTCATTAATCGCGAAACGGGGAACAATTGTTATAATTTAATTAAAGAATTTAAAGGGGGTTTGAGCGCGGGGGTTTGGCAGGCAGTCGCCTTTGTTTTTGGAAGTAGTTTGAAGCAACAATATGATCCTAGTGGGGATGATCAAGAACTTGAAAAGATTGTAAAGGAAGTGCAAAAGCTCTATGGCTATAGGGGGTAGTTTGTTTTGTAATTAAGGCAGGTATTTGACGCCTATTTTGTACCTTTGCTTGAATTGATTGTGACTCATGAGCGAAGAAAAAAGTTTAAATTTTATTGAAGAAATCATCTCGAATGATTTAGCGGAAGGAAAATGCAAGTCCATCTTGACAAGATTTCCTCCTGAACCTAATGGTTATTTGCATATTGGCCATGCCAAAAGTATATGCTTGAACTTTGGATTAGCGACTCGTTTTGGAGGTGCCACTAATTTGCGTTTTGACGATACCAATCCGGCAACCGAGGAAACGGAATATGTGGATAGTATAAAATCGGATGTGCAATGGTTGGGTTTTAATTGGGTGAAGGAATGTTATGCTTCAGATTATTTTGATCAATTATATCAATACGCTATTCAATTAATTGAAAAAGGAGTCGCTTATGTAGATGATAGTAGTCCAGCCGAAATTGCCCTTCAAAAAGGAACGCCAACCATGGCAGGTACTGGAAATGACTTCAGAAACCGAAGCATTGCCGAAAACTTAGCATTATTTAATGAAATGAAGGAAGGCAAGTATGCGGATGGGGCAAAAGTGTTACGCGCTAAAATTGATTTAGCAAGTCCGAATATGCATATGCGTGATCCTTTATTATATAGAATTAAAAGGGCAACACACCATCGCACTGGAGATGCTTGGTGTATTTATCCAATGTATGATTTTGCCCATGGTCAAAGTGATGCTATTGAAAATATTACACATTCTATTTGTACTTTGGAATTTATACCGCATCGCCCTTTGTATGATTGGGGTATTGCGCAATTAGAAATTTTCCCTTCAAAGCAATATGAGTTTGCGCGACTAAATATGACTTACACAATAATGAGTAAGCGTAAGTTGCTGCAATTGGTCACGGAAGGTCATGTGAAAAGCTGGGATGATCCAAGAATGCCGACCATTAGTGGTATGCGTCGCAGAGGGTATACGCCTGAAAGTATTCGTGATTTTTGTGAGCGTATAGGAATTGCAAAACGTGAAAATATTATTGACTTTAGTTTATTAGAATTTTGTGTAAGAGAACATTTGAATAAAATTGCACAACGCAGAATGGTGGTGACAGATCCTGTGAAATTAATCATCACCAATTACGCGCAATCGGAGGAAATGTTAAGCTCAGAAAATAATCCAGAGGATACGGAAGGTGGCGTAAGACAAGTGCCATTTAGTAATGAGTTATGGATTGAGAGAGATGATTTCATGGAGGAACCGACAAAAAAATATTTTAGATTGGGTCCTGATTTGATGGTTCGTTTAAAAAGTGCTTATATCATCAAGTGTGAACGTTTTGAAAAAGATGCAGCGGGTAAAGTGCAAACTATTTATGCTACCTACTTTGACAATAGTAAAAGTGGCGCTGACACATCTGGACTTCATGTAAAAGGTACTTTACATTGGGTGAGCGCAAAGCATGCAGTGCCAGTGGTATTAAATGAATACGATCGCTTATTTAGTGTGGAAGATGTGGCTAATGCGGAAGGAGATTTTAAAGATTATATTAATCCTAATTCTTTAAATACAACCACCACCGCATGGGGTGAGCCTGCATTGTTAAACGATGCACCTGAAATGCGCTTCCAATTTTTAAGAAAGGGTTATTTTTATCAAGATATAACAAGCACAAAGGATAAATTGGTATTTAACCGTACAGTAACATTGAAAGATGCTTGGGCAAAAGAGCAAAAAAAATAATTAAGCATGTTGACCCTGGAAAACTTTAAGGAACAATGGGAAAAAAAGTTTCCAGACATTAGTTTAAAGCATACTCATTTTTTATTAGCTGTGAGTGGAGGTTTGGATAGTGTAGCTTTAACTTATCTGATGCATTTGCTAAGCGCAAAATGCACCATAGCGCATGTTAATTTTCAATTAAGAGGAGAGGAAAGTAAGCGTGATGAGCAGTTTGTCACTGACTTTGCCAATCGATTGCAAATACCATTCAAAGTAAATCGATTTGAAACTGCGGCTTATGCGGAAACCTATAAGATGGGTATTCAGCAAGCGGCTAGAGAAATTAGATATGCTTGGTTTGACCAATTGTTAAAGGAAATCAAAACTAATTTAGCGGACAATAATGATAAAGTTGTTTTATTGACAGCGCATCATGCAGATGACCAAGTAGAAACCGTTTTGATGCAACTATTCCGTGGAACTGGATTACACGGACTCACGGGTATTCCTGATTTTCGTAATGATAGTATTCAGGTTTGCAGACCATTATTGGGATATACCAAAAATCAAATCAGGCATTTCGCAAAGGAATATTCATTGACTTTTGTGGAAGATAGTTCCAATGAAAAAAATGACTATACAAGAAATTTAATCAGAAATAAGTTGCTGCCTGCCATACAAGAAGTTTATGCGCAAGCAACAGAAAATGTTTTGGATACAGTGGCAAGATTAAAGGAAGCGGAAGTAATTGTCAATAATACGATTGCTGCCTTTTGGAAAAAAGGGAAAAAAACACGGCATGGCATTGAAACAATTTCAATTCAACATTGGAAAAAAGTAAAGGATAATCATACGTATACCTGGGGTTTTATTCAATCCTATGGATTTAAGCCACAACAAATTGTGGAAGTGCATAAATTGTTGGATGCTAGTAATGGCGCTTATATAGCCACACCCACACATCGTTTTATAAAATTCAATGATACAATACAGGTAGTTCCTAATCATTCTAATACCGAGCATATGATGGTATATGTTGGCGAAGGTGATTTACAAACTAACAATGGATTGTTGCATTTTGAAACAGTGGATGCTGCAAATATGGGCGAGATGAACAAAGAAGCGCATTTTGCTTATTTAGATGCAGACAAAATAGAATGGCCGCTTTTATACCGAACTTGGCAATCTACCGATTATTTTTATCCATTAGGGCTTCGTAAAAAAAAGAAACTAAATCATTTTTTAGGCAGCTTAAAATTAAGTCCTGCTATAAAGCAACGCATAGGTGTGTTAACCATGGGAGACAAACTTTTGTGGGTGGTAGGTAAACGAATTGATGATCGTTATAAAATGACTCCACAAACTACATCTGTGTTGATCATTACCTTGCTAGATAGATTCTGATTTGTTCCATAAATGAAGCAAGTACATTATAGTTCCCCATAAAATAACTGGTGATGATTAAAAATACCACACCATAAATGGATCCCCATAAATGGGCGCTATGATTAATGCCGCTTTGTCCATTTTTAGAAAGATAAGCAGTGATACCAAGATAGATGGGGCCAAAAATAAATCCAGGAATAATGGGAGGGATGATGAAAAAGCCAATTTGCAAAGTTGGCTGTAAAAAAATGCCTACGAATACGATGGCTGATACGGCGCCGGAGGCGCCTAAACTATTATAATTATATTGTTTGAAATGATTCAAGTAGGTGGGTACCAAACAAACAATTAAGGAACTAACGTAAAGTAAGATATATAAAGTGTTACCTAGGGAGCCGAATATCATGTTAAAATATTGTTCCACGTAATCACCAAACATATAAAAAGAAAACATATTAAATGCAAGGTGCATAAAATCTGCATGAATAAAACCGGAGCTTATGAATCGATACCATTCATTGTCATGGTGAACAGTGTATGGATGAAAAATTAACTTGTCCATTAATGCTTCATTATACATTGCAATTATTGAAATAGCAACGGTGATGACTGTTATATATAAAGTTAAACTCATGGTCATATCAATTATTATTCGTGATGGTATTTTTCATTGGCTAAGATACTGCAAGCCCTGTATATTTGTTCAGCTAATATAAGTCTAACGAGCATATGGGGAAATACGAGTTCAGATAATGACCAAGTAAATTGTGCTTTGGCTTTAATTTCTTCTGTAACTCCATAAGCACCTCCAATTAAAAACACAATACGATGTGTACTTTGATTGGCCTTTTGTTGAATTAATTTTGCAAGTCCAGGGGAGCTTAACATTTTTCCTTTCTCATCTAATAATATTAAAACATCGTTCTGTGAAATAGTTTTTAAAATTGTGATTCCTTCTTCTTTTTTTATTTGACTAGGGGCGCTTGCTTTTGAAGGTGTGATTAATTGCCATTCAATTGGGTAATAATGACCAATGCGTTTGGTGAAATTGGTAACACCTTCTTTAATATAGGGCTCATCTACTTTTCCGACTGACCAAATTGAAATTTTCATATATCATTTTTTACTTATCAAATTTACCTGTAATATTTTGAATTTATATAAGTAAATCTTATATGTGTATCTATTGCAAATATAGTTGTGTGTAATTGAAATAATCATTTATTTTCGTGTCCAACTTACAACCCCCGTAATATATGAGAAAGCTACTCCCCCTAGCCATTCTTTTAGTTTCTTTTTTTTGTATCAACAATATAAGCGCACAGTTTAAATTAAGTGTAATTGCTACAGAAGAAATCGGTACTTTAAAATGCAGTTATCTAAAAAATGAAACTAAAAATCAAATTTCAGCGTATGGTATACAAGTGGTTTATAAAAACCAACAATTTGTATACAAGCAGGAACAAGATACCATTCACTTAAAATCTAAGGAGCAAATTTCTCAATTAATTGTTGATTTAAAATCTGGATTATTGGTTATTAGTGATGAGGAAAAGGCATTCAATATTACAAACTTTAATTATACATTATTTAAAAATAATGGATACAGCGATAATAATTTTATTGTGATTGCGAATAAGGACTTATCCATTAAAACGCCTATTAATAAATTCTTTGTCAATCAATTAATTATGTGGCTTAATTCTATTGATTTTGGTAAAGGTTAAAATTGCCATTTTTAGCTAATTTTTTGGCAATTTTCATTACATTTATATTTGTTAAATAAAATGTATTAGAATATTGTAATGCGATTCGATTTTTCATATATTAAATCATTTATATTCATTTTCGGGTTGCTTTTTGCTAGTCAAGCAATAGGGCAGGATTTCTCGAATAAAGGAAGGGAGTTTTGGGTTTTATTTCCCCCACACCAACCTAATCCTGGTAGTCTCGCAAATTTATCCTTATATATTACCTCAGATAAAAATACAAGTGGTAATATTATTATTAATGGTGTAGCAAGTCCCTTCAACATAATAGCATTTCAACCACAAGAATTTATTTTAGATCGAGCAAGCACATATGTAAGCGGAGCAGAATCTGCCAATAG
>JACCDP011426828.1_pt1 | contig 16482 bp, 17 predicted proteins | sample 7445841 | NCBI WGS metagenome assembly JACCDP01 (sample SAMN15323441, study PRJNA562643) | freshwater metagenome | isolation source: river surface water | place: USA:Blue River Watershed | collected 2017-08-17 | reverse complement strand
CAATCAATCTTCATCATGGCAGATAGGTCAGAAGATGTTGTCATTTCATCTGCATAAATATCCAATGCCGATGCAATCTCTGGCATGTATTCCATTTGTTCAAAGTCAGTATATCTTTGTACACGATTTTGAGCAGATAATATCTTCGATGAAAATGCTTCATAATTTCCATAGGTTGACTTTTTAAAAGCCAATCCTTGAGCAGATGTGAAATTAAATTTATCAAGTTGGCCGCGCTTATATCTACTTTGATAAGCATGACGGTAGTTTACAATTGGACCAGAAAACAAACGAGTCAAGTTTTTGAATAATGGTGACTCTGCGTTCTTGGTATTTACTTTTTTTCTGTTATCTGCCATTTATTTTATCCTTTAAATATCCAACCGAATTGATTAGCTATTGCGATTGATTCTCTACGCATCATATCGTTGTTGTTAAAACTTTTCATACCATGAATAGATGTATTTAGTATTGTATTCGATTTTTGGATTCCGTCAAGTAGTGCGCGCTTTATTTCTGTCTCTCTATAACTAGTTTGAAAGACAGTATCTTTTATCCAACAGGCAATTGCCAATGACATAATTAAATCGTCGTTGTATCCACGCATTGCTTGTGGTTTACCGTTGTGCCAAACGAAAGTATTTAACTCATTTACCAATCGTTTAGAATTAATTTTAATTTGTTTATTTCTTATAAACTCTTCAAGCTTGGCAATAATAAGTGGTCTTGATTTGTAAGAAGTAGTAAAGCCCGGAACCGAATTACTCATTGATTCTGCTAAAGCTTGGTCAATATGTTCGTTGGTTCCTTTTACTGAGTGGAATACGTTTGGGTATCCAAGTCCAATTAATTCTTTAAGAACTGCATAGCCAATATTGTTGTTCTCAATAACAATCATGCAGTTTCCATATTCTTTTCCACAATTATATAAGAACCTTGCGTATTCGTCTGTTGGCATTTTGCCTTGATATTCTGCAACTATTTCCATAGTATCTACGTTTAAGAGATGAAATACTGAGAAGTCTGACCCATCTCCTCTAGCTACGTCGGCTACAAGCGCGTAGCTGTGATTTGGGTCATACTCTTTCCAAATCCAATAGTTTCTATCAAAACCAGAGCGATGCTTTGGTTCTGTACAGTTTTGATTATAAATATCAATATCTTCTGGTGCTATAACAGTTTCACCAGAAGCATTGAAGGAGCATTCATATTCTTGTGCAACTTCTCTTTTAGATAAGTTTCTGGTTTCTTTATCAAACCACTCTTGGTCACGGTCTGGGTGTGCCGACCAATGTATCTTCATTGGATGGAATTCGTTTGTGTTTGCTTCAGCACCAACATAGCTTTGATGGAACCAATTACCTACACCATTAGGAGTAGAGATAGCGATACAGCGACCACCAGTAGCGAGCGTAGGATAAACGCCTGTCCATAGTTCATCCATGCCTTCAATGAAGGCAGCTTCGTCCAGTACCATCAATGACAAAGCTTCTGAACGACCAGCATCACCAGACGTTGCAGAAGCTTTGATTTGAGAGCCGTTTGAAAGCTCAAATGAATTTCTATTGTCAATTGAGATATCTGCAATAATAAGCCAAGAAGGTAAATTTTTAATTACATACTTAACTTTCTTTACTAAGTTTGCAGCGGACAAAAGTTTGGTTGCCAAAACCAAAACGTTCTTGTCTCTATGAAATAACATTAGCCAAGCAATATAGGCAGCAACTATTGTTGACAAGCCTAACTGACGAGCTTTGAGAATTATGTTGAATCTGTAATCGATGAAGTTTTTTAATGCTTCATCTTGAAACATATATGTTTTAAATGGTATTGGCCCACGAACAGGATGCGAAACTCTAGCATATGTATTTATAAAATATACTGGGTCACGCCCACATTTTAGTATTTCTTTCTTGATTTGTTCCTGTGTAAGTTTATATGCCATAACATTTTCTTTAGTCTTTCTTTTCTTCTTTTCTTGTGACGTTTATTGACTTTCTTCCATCTTGTCTTCCAAGAGATAAGAACTTCTTTATAACATCGCGTGTTGGGTCTTCAGAACGCTCTCCAACTGGAACTACGTCCTTCATGCTTGTAATTTCAAATTCTTGATAAGCGGTTATCAAGTTTCTAATTCTAGAAATGTGTTGTCCGTGAATTTTCACATCACCCAAAGATTTCAAAGAAACGCTTGATTTGGTAACGGCACGATACTCTTTCTTTAAGAAGGAAACGATATCATCCATGATATCGGCAATTTGATTTTTAAACTTTGGGTCGTTCATTTGTTCTAACTTTACATCAGTTTGATAATAAACACAAAGTTTGTTACCCATGATTTTAATTTTAAAACCATCAATAACTCTTGAATCTAACAAAGGGTCACCATCTTCTCTGCGAAGACCTACTTTGCGTTCCTCACCATCAAGTGAGTATTTCTTATCGTGTGAGCCGTCATATGCATTAGCGGCTGCTTGATGTAATCCTCTGACTATTTCAAGAGTTGTTGCCATTATACTGTACCTCTTTTTTTATCATATTCTAAAGCGTGTTTAACAGAGCCTATATCCTTTTCCATTTGTGCAACCTTTGATTGCATCCACTCTGGTAGATTGTCTCCGTCGTTTAACATATCGTGAACTTCTAGAGCATATTGACCAATCTTATAGAGTTGTGATTTGGTCATATAGCCTTCATAATCTAGTTCTTGGTCTTGGTCACCAACAGTATCATCAAAGCCAGTTTGGACTCTATCCATTTCCTCTTTAATGATTTGTTTAAGTCTACCTCTTGTTATTTGCATTGTTTGGCCTCCAACCAGATTTCCAACGTTCTTCTCTGTCTTCTACATATAAGATGTAGCATTTTTTACAACATTGAAACTTGTTCATATATACATCATCTTCTAAAGAAAATGAGTAAATAGAGCAAACAGGACAAGTCCTATTCGTTTCTTTATTAAGTAGTTTTTTAGAAATAAAAACACCCTCAAAATCCACTTTATGTTGTTTCTCCTCAAGAATAGTTTGTTTTTTATTTAATTCTTGAATTTGTTCTAGATATTCTTTTTCTTTTTCTTCATTCCAAAGTGATTTTGGATTTACGACCGTTTCTGTTCCATATTTGTCGGCTATAGCTTTTTCTATTTTAGCCACTTGAGTCCAATCTTTTTCGCTCATTGTAAACCTATATTAATTACTATTTTTGTTTTCTGGTAGCCAGACTTGACTCCCTCTTCTATACCCTTTACATTCAGACCATTTAGATTCTTCAACAAACGATGGGTCAAACCATCTCAAAAAATTATTTGGTAATAGATAATAATTCCCGTCGTTCATTGCAATTAAATGTAGTGGCTTATGTTGTTCTGGGTGCTTAGTAAACCCGTCATACCAATCGACCACGATTCCAGTTGCGGTGCCTTTAAGTTTCTGTGAAAAGTATTCAATCTCTAAACCCTCAAGATGTTTTAAAAAAAATACATCTATGTCAGTACCCATGTTGCCCCAAGGCTGAACCTCTCCAGATTTTTTATTACTGCCGCCCTCAATGTGGCGTATAGCATGTAGTGGAATACCTGTCCAATGGGCACCTGTCTCAAGAAGAATATGAGATAATAAAACCTCACCACTCCTAGCGTATACGCCGTGCCAAATACCTTGTGTATATCCAGTTTCTAAACCTAGATATTTATTGTCAACGTAAACATACAAATGATGTGGTAGATTTGCGTGTCTACTCATTTAATTCCTAATTTGTTCATAAACATAAATTGTTCCATAAGAAGTTGCAAGTCCACTAACAAAACCTAAAGTTATCCATAGTGGAAGATTTGGTTTGTTTTGCTTTTGAATTATCTCTCTTAAGTCTTCAATTTCTTTTTGCTTAATAGCATCTATTTGTTCACTTGTCAATTTTAAAGTAGAATAATCTTGCTCACATTTTTCTTTTTGTAAATCAAATTCAATCTGTAATTTTTCAACCTCATGCTGGCCCTCTGCTTTGCATGTAGCAACAGCAGCGTCATTGGTGGTGATAATGGTTGCAAGTGCCTCTGGCTTGAGCAGAGTGCCGTTAAACGGGGCCGCTTGACCTTGTTGTAGTTGTGCGTAATCACCAGCCTTGGCTAATGATGAAAATAATAATAAGCTAATTAGCATTTAGTCCGTACCTCTTTGATAATTCGTCGTTAACCGCCTGTGGATTTCCCTTGAATAATCCAGCAAGTTTACCTTGTTGAACCTTTTGGTTATCTTTAATAGTTTGTAACTCTTTGTTATATCGCTCTTCCTCTGCATCCAATCTTTGTTTGTATTCTTCAAACATTTTATCGTATGCAGCTTTTTGAGAGTCCATAGCGGTTTTCATAACTTGGATTTGTTGGTCAGAAGATTTCTGTGCTATATCTAAGGCTTTCGCCGTTTCTCTATTACTATTGTAGAAGTAAAGAGGAACGGCGATTGCGTATATTAAAGCTAGGATAAGTTTCCAGTTATCCTTTACTATCTGTAAGATTTTTGGAAGAATGAACATCTAAATAATTCCTAAGTGCTGAAATAAATAGTTGCTCAAACTTTTCTTGCTCCCACTTTTCCCAACCATGCATTTTGATTATCTCTTCTTCAAATCCATCTTCAATATCAAAGATAACTTTTGCAGAACCATCTGGATTGTCGATGATTTCTGCTACTTTAATTCTATATTCTCTAGACATTGACATATGAATAGCTCCCGTTCTTTTCAATTGTAACAGTAGTATCTACGATATCCTTAAGTGCGTCAAGATGTGAAATGAGAATTACTACATCATAATGTGCCTTAATCATATCAATCATTCGGATAAATCCTTCCATATTATCTGCATCTAGGGCAGTTGCTGGTTCATCTAAGATAAACACGTTGCTCTTTGGAAGATTGGATACTTGGAGAAGAGCAAGACGAATAGCCATAGAAGCAATTGTCTTTTCTGCACCAGAACCCATTTCGATTGGGCGTGGGTCAAACTTTGGATGTTTAATTAGGATATTAAGTTTTGAACCATCGTCCTCAAAGAATACTTCAAAGTCTACAATGTTTGCCAATGTCTTGGCAATCTCATTATTGATAATTGAAAGTTTGTTCTTGATGATATCATATGAAATACCGTTTGGATGCATACAGCGCATAAAATAATCATAAGCCGCATATTGATTACGAAGATTATCTAGGTCTATCTGTAGTTTTCTAGCGTTCTCAATGTTTGCTTCCATAGAACCAATGTTCATATAAAGCTTGCGGAGTTCACCATCGGCTTCAATAATTTTAGCATTTAAGTCTACGATTTTCTTTTCAAGTTCTTTTCTGCTTGCTTGAATCTTGCTAATCGCCTCATAGTTTGAGGCGTTTAGGGTGTGCAATCGCCTCAACTCGTCTGCTTCATCACGAAGAGCTTTGTATTTAGCAACATTTGATTCCGCAATATTTAGAGAAAGTTTATCTTTCAAAACCTCATTCTCTAGTCTTGCTTTCTTGGAAACAATTGCTTCATATTTTGCAATCTGTCCATTAACAGAATTTACATCAAATTCTTCGATTTCCTTGAGAAGTTTTGTATGCTCTTCTTTATCTTGGTCAAGCGCATCCTCAATCAGAGGTAGACGCATCTTTGAATCATATGCATCCTTAATGAACTTACAAGAAATGAATTGAGTACCACATGGAACTTCTTCTAGGAGTTTAATTCTGGTAGAAAGACCCTGCACCTCACGACCTGTAAGGACAATTTCTTGATAAAGCTTTTCAATAATCTTTTGCTTTGCTTCAATCTCGCTCTTCTTTGATTTCAAGTCAGCAATATCATACTCACTTAATCCATCTAGAATTGATTTGATTTCTTGCTCTTTATTCATGATAAAGCCTTTAAGATTTATTACATCAAGGCTTGCTTTACCATAAGCTTTACTTGCAGAAATATAATCCTGTTCAGCTTTCACAATATCAACAGAAGAAGTACCGTAAGTAGAAAGTTCAGCATCAAGCTCATTAATTTTAGTTTGAAGCTCTGACTTTTCCTTCTTATATCCTACGCTTAATGATTCTGTAAGCGCAACTTGTGCCTCAAACTGCGCTAAGGAATCACGATACTGCTGGATATCTGCTTGATAGTCCTTTCCGTCAAAACGCTTTAGGGACGCCTTGAGTCCAGAACCGTTCTCTTTTGCAAGTTTGAATTTCTCCTCAAAGATTTCTAGGTCTAGGAATTTAGCTAAGATTTCCTTACGCTTTGTTGAACCTTCACGAATAAAGGTCATTGAATCAAGTTGCGAAGAAAATGACGTAAGCATAAAGTCGTCAATTGTTCCAAACAGTTTGCGGATATATTTGTCTGTATCTGTTCTAGACATTTCGTTGAGTTTTTCAACTTGACAAGAATGAGTATCAAAGCATTGAAGCTCAAGACTTGTCTTTGCTTCTTCAATGATTTCACCCTTGGACTTACGAATTACACGCTCTGCACTACGCTCAATCGTATATTCAAAACCATCAACTTCAATAGTGATTTGTCCACGACCTTCTTGCTTTGCTTGATTGATTACGTTAGCAACCTTCTTTTCATTTTTAGAAGTTGTGTTGAACATAGTATAAAGAGCAGCATCGATAATACTGGACTTACCGCTATAGTTCTTACCAAAGATACCTACGACACCAGAAAGATTACTGAAATCAATAGAATTATCCTCTCCATAATTAAACAGGTTGTCCCACTCAAGACGCTTAATCTTCCAATTGATGTTACGCATAATGTCTTCTGTATTGGATACAGCAGCATTATACTCACGATTTAACTTATAAACTTCTTGAAGCATTTCATCTGTAATGGAATAATCCTTTAGATATTCTGCAATAAGCTTTTCTTGGACGCTGATATCTCGGAGATTTTCCTTCATAAGAAGATTTTCGTTATTACCAACGGAAGCATTTACACTCTTATTTAGAAATGAAACGCTTTCTGGCTTAAACATAAGTTTTGCAACTTCTGCCGCCTTCTTAATGATATCTGCTGGAAGGTTGAAATTAGAAATAAGACGAAGACGACAACCCTTTGGAATACTTGTGCCTTCTGGGATTGTACCATCGTCATTCAGAACAATAGATACGAATGGTTTTGGGTTTTCCAGCTTAATGTGGTTTACTTTAAATTCTTCCTTGTCTTGGATATCCCAGAACAGGAAACCCTTATCGTTTGTCTCTCCGTGGTTCTGTTGGATTAGGGAACCAACATAACGACAGCGACCTTCATGGTCAAGTGCTTGATTTGTCTTGTGAATATCTCCAAGAAGAGCATAATCAAAGTTCTCAAGTACGCTATAGTCAATCTCGCCATGCTCCATCATCCAACCCATGTCGGTACGAACACCAGCAACAGAGCCGTGATAGAGTCCAACGTTGACCTTTTTGGAGTCTACATTTGTATTCCAATTATCGGGGTCAACCATTGACAGAACATGAAAATTAAAATCATCAATAGAGAATACTGTTGAGTGCTTGTGAAAATGAATGTTAGGATTCTTTAGTGCATCAACGATTGGGCTAATCGCATCAACATTAGCGATGTTATTTAGATTTAAATCATGATTACCAATGATGATGTGAAGCGGAGCAATCTCTGCAAGATTAGTAAAGAACTTTGCTGTCATATCAAAATATGCAGGAGATAGCTGCAACTTTGTGTGTGCAGTATCACCCGTATTAATGATAATGTCTGGCTTTAGTTCACGAAGCTTTTCGTATAGTTGATTAAATACCGAATTATAAACATCGTGATATTTGAAGTTCCGAATGTGGATATCGGAAACGTGTGCAATCTTCATATGCGAACACCCCTATTACAGATATATCATACTCTATAATAGGGGCGGTGTCAATAGGTTTTAGTATTCTTCTTCGACTTCTTGTGATTCGGAATCAAGCACCTCGGCCAAAATACCGACTAATTCTCCAACCACCTTTCTTCCCAATTCATTCTTTCCAACGAATTGTTCTAATTGAACAGCTAGTTCATAGGCTCTTTCTAAATCAGAAATTTGTTGTTGCTCAACTTCTTCGTAACTCTCTTGAACTCTGATTAGTTCTTCTTTAATAATTTCTTTTAGTCTTGACTTTGAAATTTGCATTTTTTGATTCCTTTATTGCAGGTACTGGTATAAATAATCCGGGGTCTGATATAACGATTTGACCATCTTCGCGCATCATATAGTTTTTCCCATGTAAATCTCTTCTTGATAAACCATATTGTTCTAATCTTTCAAGAGCATCATTGAAACCTTCTGCACCGGGAACGACTTGTTGTGGTTTGGTGAATGGATTTTGTGGATAAGGATTTTGTCCAGACATAGATGCTACTGGTGTTGACCTTGAGAGTTTATCAATAACAGATTCAAATTCTATAACCCCCATGCTATCTCCAAAAACATCACACATTATATAACCAATTCTTGCAAATTCTCTTGATATTATTTTCATGCTTGCAAGGAATTCATTGTTATCTTTATCAAATTCATCTCTCCAAGCTTGAATTTTTGCCTTGTCAGCGGGCGTTTGTTTAAATGGGTCTTTGTAGAATTCAACTGGTTTTTCTTTTATCTTTTTAATCATCCTACCACTACCAAGTCTTGTTCTCACCAAATTATCAATACTATCTTTTGCAGATTTAGAAATATTTGGAGTAACACCAGTAAAAATCTTGTTCATAACTGCTCTTGATTCTTCTGGCTCTGGTATAGCTTGTCCTATAAGTCTTTGTAAAAATTCTTCATCTTTTAACATTTGAATTAATACTTTATAGCCTCTAGTTGGCTCACCAGAAAGTAATCTTGGCATATCTTCAAGATTTCCAGTAAATTTAACTAAAGGTTCCATTATGATTATACTTTTATATTCTGTATAATCATTTGGTACGTGAAGAGGTTCTGCAATATATACAATTGGTAAATATTTGGCGGCCTTTACATCGCCTTCGGAATCCCAATCAGATGAACTAAGCATTCTCTCGCGAATTTCTTTTATCTTTTCATATGGTTCATATTCTTTTGGACTTTTAGATAATTTCATAACTAAAGTTTTAGTAGGATATTCTGAAGCATCGTCTGGTTCTACACGATATACGTCTGAGAACGCAGTTTCACCAATACTAATATCCCCAACAACAGTCATGCCATATTGTTTGGCTATTACTTCTTGTATTTTAGGTTGTGCTAACTGTGCAGGGTCCAAAGTGATGCTTTGATATTGTGGTGTTTTAAAAGAATCCCACGTACCTTCCGACAATAAAACTTTAATCTTCATTATTATACCGCCAATAACTGACTCTCTAATAGCCAATCATCATTAATTAGTGTGGCGGATTCTTTTCTTCTCAAAAACTCGTCTTTTGTCATTTCACCAACATCTGCATATCCAGATACATCAATCTTATAGATTTCCATATCATATTCAATGAACTTATCAATTACACGACGAGCCTTTTTTTCTGCATCAGGGTCAAGCGCAATATAGATTGTTGGGTCATTGAACACAATCTTTTTAAACAACAACGAATCTGGACTTAATGTTGAACCAAGAAGTGGTATTGCATTATCGCATTTAACAGCATCAAACACGCCCTCTACGAGCGTTACGTCTTTATCCCAATCAAGATACAGTTCGTTGAAGCAAATGTCTTTAGAGGCTTCTGGGTTCATGTATTTGGGCCATGCATCGGTGATTGACCGTGCAATATAATAGTTGCAGTTACCTTGGTTGTTGAAAGATGGTACAACCACTCTACCCTCTAATGGTCCACTAGAACAATATCCAATCTTCCATTTTAGGATATCTTGGCGTGTAATTCCTCGGTCTTGCAAATATCTAAAAGCTGCCAAAGAAGTTTTTGGTAGATTTTTGTTTGCAAGAGAATAAAATTCACTTGGAAGTTCAACAATGCTTTCTGCATGTTTTGCTTCTGTTTCAAACATTGATTCAAGTTCGCCAATATTTAAGCGACCTGTAATTTTGTCCCATTCAAACAGAACAGAAGCAGTAACGTGCTTCTTTAGCACACGCCGAATGTTTGCGCCCTTTATGTCGCAAACCCAGCATTTATATTTATCAGTATCGGTGTTAATACTGAATTTTTGTTTATGATGTTTACAAAACGGACAATAAAATAATAGTTCGTCTTTGGAGCGGCGAGCCTCTCCAAATGCTGATTTGAGGATGGTGATTTTGTTCATTGGATTATCTTAACCGCTTTAAAGTAGTTATGCATAATATTTTGCTGGTTCTGTGGTGTATGATACCAAAGCCAAGCATAAGTGGTTGTAATGAAATTGATTCTTTCTTTTATGCTGGTTATTTCTTGTTCTAACCAGCGTGTTTGTTCTGTAGTTGGTTCTGGTAACTCAATACCTAAGTCTAACGCTATTTTACACAGATTATACCAACTCTTCTCTTTTATAGCTTTTGTAGCATTTATAAACATATCAAGCTTCTTCTTCTTGATTGCTTCACTATCACTCTTATCATGAAGGTCTGGGTGTGTCAAGGGAACTATCTTACGATATAGTTTTGAGAATTCATCATTAGCACCTTGCGCTGGTTGTGTAACATGTGTTACACTCTCATTAGTTATAAACGTACTTATAGCGGTTGTCTGATTTAATTCTTCTTCTTTTATTAATGGTTTTTCTCTTGTTAATCCAAGATTCATCTTATTTGCTTCTTCATAAAATGAATCTTTAAATTCTTCTTGAATATCTTTATATAAATCTTCATGATATTCTAAATCTGCATGTAAGAAAGTTAATTCTAATATTAATTTCTCATTTCTTTTTTTAATATGTTTAGCTTTCATTCTCTAATAAGTAGTCCATTCCGTATGTAGCGATAACTACTGCGTCTGCTCTATCATCTGTTCCGGGCAGCGGATTACCATGTGCAGTCATTTCATATTTAAAAGATTCAAAGGTTTGCTGAACCCAATCAATAATTACTTTTTTAGCATCCTTATCTTTAACGCCTTTTGGAATTTTAATTCCCAATTTATTTCTGGCGGTTCTAACATTTACCATATGTGCATGTTGTTCTAGAAAAGTTCTATAAACAACATAACTACATATTCCATTGAATCTTTGTAGCTTTGCCATAGTTTGAGCGGTTGTTTTACCACCGCCAAATGCTATAAATGGCTCTTCAATAAAAACATCTGTAATAAAATAATATTTTTTTAATTTTAGAAGCTTGTTCTCAAATAATACTGCTTTTTCTTCTAGCGTATTTTCTGGCTTCATTTTAATAACTTCACTTACAACAATTTTCTTGTTGCTATCAATTACGGCAAGTCCTATTTTGGACGTACTTATGTCTACGCCCAATACCATTGGATTATAACTCATTAGGGATTCTCTTTATAAATCTAGTTTAATTTTGAAGGTCAAATCTCGACCCTCTGTTTTCTTAACCGGTTTAGCCAATTTTGCAATACCAATTAGGTTTTTATTTTCATCATAAACATTTATTCTACTAATGTAAGTGTGTTTTTCAAATGAACCAGTAGGGTCTGCATATTCAGAAAATACTGTATTTTTTATTTCTCTATTTTCTATCTCTTTATAATCCATAGATGATGTGTAATATGAAGAACCAGTAGAATATGCTAAGAATGTTGGATTACTAGAATTATTTAATTCATTTTTTGGAGCATTCATAAACAAAGTCATATTTGGAATTGTGTGAACGCCTTCAAAATAAAGAGAATAGCTTTCATCTACAGCAGACACACCACCATAATCTGAATTTCCACTTACATAAGTTCCATAATAAATCCAACTTGGATTTCCACTTTCTGGTCCATAATCATATGTACCGCCAGCCAACGCGGTTGAAGCTGTTAAAAGCAAAAATCCTTCATTATAAAGTGCTAATCCAACAATTGAACCAGAACCAGCAGAGCCAACAGGTAAAGTTTGTATTAGCTCTCCGTTCTTCTTTATATCTTCTGCTTGTGCTACCAAAGTACCAGTTATAAAGTATTTCAATACTAATGAACCTTTCTTGACTTGCTCTCCGTAAAATATTGATGGAATACTTATTAGATTAATCTTATCATCAGAAAAATCACAATAACTTGATGAATAAGAAAATCGTGGCGACCATAATTTATAATAATTAATGGTATTTCTTAAAGCGTCTATTCTGTTTCGTGCTTGCCCAGAGGTATAGAAGTCTCTGCCAATAGAAGATGATAAAGGATATGAACCCGTTATTACATCTCCAAATGCTAGATTATTAAAGGTTGATGTTCCAACTGAAGAAAAGCCCTCTCTGGCTCCATCTTTTGTGACAAATGGATATATAAGACCAGTAGTATTGTTATTTCTGTCTATATTTAAATCATATAAATTTATATAACCACTTGGAACCATGCCGACATTTTCGGTGAACGCACCACTTATTGGTGGAGCATTGTCCAAATAGACATTTCCATCATAAATATAAAAATTATATGATGGAAATGTTTTTATATTATTTATGAGAATGTCGTGACTTTTAAACTTATAATATGACACTTCATAAACCTCAACTGTTAGTTTAGTTTTGTTTGACCACTAGTAGTCCAATCTAACGCGAATAGTAAGTTCGTTTGTTGGGTCTTTCTTTAATGGTTCTGACAACTTAGCTACTGCCAACAACTCATTGTCTGCTGAATATAAACCGACTGTTGTTATGTAAGAAACTGGAGCGTCAGTTGAGGTATTTTTGACCACCATCTTGCTACTTGAAAGATAGGTTGGGTTTGAAGAGTAATTAAATTCATTATGATTTGCACGGCAGAAATAAATTGTTGAGTTTAATTCTGTCGTGTTGTTAAATTGAATATTGTATACTCTTTGTCTGAGTGTGTCGGATATAGCTTGAATTGTATTGCCAGTTAGAGAAGAACTAAGGAAATAACTTCCACTATAATCTGCTTGATTGAATACGGATGCTGTGACAGCGGCTATACCAGCTTGGTAATATAACAATCCAACCGGAGTGCCAGTACCAGCAGCATTATCATACAACAAGCCATACTCGCCCGCTGGTGAGTTAACTCTATATTCACTAGCAGCACCAGCATCATATAAAGTTTTAGTACCAGCAAATGGTGTCGTAGAAGAACCAGTACCTAAAGATAGTTGAAATGAACCTTTTTTAATTTCATCTTTAACAAGTAATCTTGAAAAAGCCAAGAAAAATAAATCATCATGTTTTGTACCACCAGTCAAATCACCATCTTGGTCAAATTTAAGAATACTACCAGTTGCATCATAGCCAACTAAAAGTTGAGCAAATTGATTATAAATATTAATCTTTTTTGTTACTGCTGTGTGGGTAGCTAAAGTTCCGCTTAAAGCAGAAGTAGCGGAGTGACCAAATGAAATATCAAATATATGATTTGCTGAAGAGCTTAGGTATGGATAATCGTATACAGATTGAAACATTTGGTGAGAGTAATTTTTAATGTTTCCCTCGGAGTATGTGCCATATACTATTGAACCAGTAATGGGAATTGATTCATTTAATAAGGTTTTTGTTGATGCTACATCGGTAGCTGATAAACTTTTATATGTTGTAGCCATGTTATACCTTCTTTATAAATCTAATTGGGATATCAATAGTGTAACCAGTTGTAACACCTCTTACTCTAACTACAGAATCGATATATTTAGCATCATTTGAAGAAATAATAGTTGCTGTAGAACCAAGAGTGTTAAAAAGATATTCTGATGAATTTAATTCTAATGATGCTTGAATCTTAAATAACAATGATGTTCCTCTTGGTCCTTGAACTGTGTGATAAGTTTGAAGAACAGTTGGGTCTGGTGTGCCAAGGTCAAATATGAAATCCGTACTTGTTACATAGTATGTTGCAACATTATCATCATCTATAAATGATAAACTTGCTTGTTGGTTTGCAGCACTAAAAATTTTACCAAGTCTGTTATCAATTTCAATAATATATTGTGTTTCTTTAAGGTCCGCATCTATGGAAAAGATTGGAGAAATTTCTGAGGTGTCTAGCCCTTGGTCAATTCTTATTGGATTTCCATCCAAAGCGTATCCATCAATAAAACCAGTAACTGTTGAAAACGATTCTTTTGTTGTTGCGTCTACACCAATATAAAATGAACCTAGTGTATTTAAAACAGAACCTGCTGCAACTCTACCGCTATCTGTTGGGAATCCATTAGAATTAATTTTAATAACTGGTAAATAAAGTAAATTTGTTCTTGTGATTGATAAAAGTAGATTCTTCATTGTTGAAGTATTGTTGGTAAATGCTTCTAAAATTGGTGTTTGAAGAATGGTTAAATCATAATAAGCAGAACCACTTGAACTATTCTTGTCATAAAGACTATAATTAATTTCATCATCTGCTAAAGCAAACTTAGCAATTTGAAAGGAACCATCTCCTCTTGCTAATCTTGCTCTACCAGTATCAGTTAAAACGGCATCAAGGATAATATCGCCGCTGTTATCTAGAAATGCCATTAGTATTACCTCTCATTTAAATAGTATCTAAAATAAATTAAGATGTTAAATCTTTTTCATCTTTTGAAATTATGTGTTGTTTGTTAAAAGAAATATTAAAATCTATCATTTTATTAGATAATTTTGATTTAACACGAACTTTTAACGTTCTACCCCAAAGAGAATCGGACTCAGTACCTAAAGCTAGTTCATTGTTTAATGCAGAATCTTCATTTTTTAATCTTATTTCTTTTTGCAATATTGATGGTTTTATGTGCATAAATCTTTTTAATGTTTTTGTTTTATTTTCCATCATTTCTTCTTCAATATTTACAATATTTACAATTGGATATATTTTTCCATTATCATCAACAATTTCTATTTCTATACAACTAGTTGGATTTGAAATGTGTTCATGAACATCTGCAACCCTAAAGATATAATAATATTTCTTATTTGGCTCTATTGCATCAACAAAGTCTCCGGAATAGCTTCCAAATTTTGGTAAAACCTTAAGATTAATTGAATCATTAAAATCAATATATTTTGTAGGTTTTTTATCTAATTTAAAGATTTCAAAATATCTTGGAGGGTCTTCTGACTCAAATTTAATTAGGTCTTTTGATTGTTGTGCAATTCTAATATTTTCAAAAATTGTTGCGTCTGCATCGTTGATAATTATCGGCATAGCATATTTTACAGAAACTTGTGAATTAAACATAAACTTAACAACATTTGATATATCTTTAAAAAATACCATTTTTACATCTGGCTCGATTGGTGGAGAGTCTTTGATATATACTCTCTTTACAAAATATGGAGTTTCAACAAGTTTTAGAACTGGGCAAGAAACTGCATTTAATATGATATTGTTTTTAGATGATGAAGAAAAGTCTCTCACATATTCGTATTCTGTACCTATTACTACTTGATAAGCACTTACAACGTACTCATAATTAACATCGTATCTGAGTTGGGTATCATATTTGATGAACTTGGTAACATCTTGAAAATTTGGAACAGTATAGCTTTGAACATATTGTCTAGTTGGATTTGTGTTTGGGTTTAAAACCCTAAATTTAGAAATTCTGTAAAACATTGTCTCAGAATCGACCAAATCTGTATTAGATATAAAGTCCATATAGGTTCTCGTATTTTTTTCAATAATATTCTTAATTTTTCCTTTTATCTTTAGAGGTTCAATTATGCGATATATTGGACTATCATCAATTTGTTCAAAATTAGAAAAGTAATTTAATATATTGAATCCTTTTCTTTTTGGTATAGAGTAGTTGTTTATGTTTTGAATAGAACCAGAAATTTGTTCAAATAAATCAAAAGAAATAACTCTCATTGATTTTTGTGTATAATCGGACTTCAAAACGTCATTGAGTCCGGGTTTTTCAATAACGGTTAATGTATTTTCTAATAATATTACATCATCTGTTGTATTAGGATTGTTTGCTTCATTTGCATCAAAAAGACCAGATATTGATTCCATTGAACTTGCTGCTGGGATTATTGAACAAATTGAATTGTATAGCGGTATAGAAAATGCAGTATCATTTAAGCTTTCTACTATATTCATATCAGCGTTCGTCATAGAAAACTCAATACTATTAAACATCGGAAATAATTCTCTATTTATTTGTTTATCTTGTAGAGAGCTAAAATCTTTCTTTTGATAAATGGTATTAACCAAGGGAATACTAATTGAATCCAAGGCTGACGGATTTTGTATATTTGCAAGTGTATTTGCCCAATTAACATAATAATATTCATCATCTATATTTTTAAGAGCTATTCTTTTGTTTAAAGTTGCATGATTTAGGTTAAAACTTGGCTTTTGCTCTTGTACGTTCTGGCTAGCATAGATATACAAGTTGGGAAAAACTCTCTCATTGATAGAAGTTGTCTGAGTAATTGATTCATATGGGTTGCTATAAAAATTAT